>ERZ791884.885-NODE-885-length-25423-cov-3.963497_pt1 | contig 25423 bp, 26 predicted proteins | sample MGYA00509941_ERZ791884 | MGnify/ENA primary metagenome ERZ791884 (study PRJEB30046, sample SAMN00792095) | human gut metagenome | study: EMG produced TPA metagenomics assembly of the A metagenome-wide association study of gut microbiota in type 2... | reverse complement strand
TCGTGGAAAAACAGATTCTATGGACGAAACGCTGCAAGGATAAATCGCTGGTGGGAACGGTCAAGGAAACGATACAGCAGGTCAGCATGAGCAAAAAGTGGGATTCCAAGCCCGCACTGGACGAGCATGGGAAGCCGCTGCTGAACGCAAACGGGAAAACTGTGCTCCGAAAATCCTATTCCGTTCTGCAAGATGATTTCTTCGCCGCCATGCGAAAGGCAGGGTATGACGATGTGGAGCGCGGCGAACGCGGCAGCTCGGAGGAACACCTGACCGTGACGCAGTTCAAAGTGCAGCAGGAGCAGGCGCGGTTGGAATCGATTGAGGATACGATTGACAGGAGGAAGCAGACGCTGGAAAAGTACAACGAGAAGATTAGGGAGCAAAAGGGCGCGGCAGCTTCCTTCCACGAAATCGACAGCATTGGGAAAAAGACCATTTCCGGCAATATCTCCATGACGCCGCAGGACGCGCAGTTTCTCAAGGAGCTTGCCAAGGAGGGAGTCGCTTCTCGCGGGCTGATCGGAGATTTGAAGAATAAAGTGGAAACGCTCAAGCGCGATGTCAGCGTATGGAAACGCAAATATGAAAAGCTGCAAGAGCAGACAAAGGACTTCATGGCGGCACTCAAACGAGCGCCCCGCAAGGTCAAGGAGTTCATACAATTCATGCTCCACACCGAGCCGGAGAAACCTGAACAGTCCGGAAACCGTGATATGCCGCGCCGCAAGAAGCGCGACATGGAGCTGTGAGCAACTACGGTGTAGAGCCGTAAAAATACGAAAATAGCCAACAGGAGCGCGTCGGACGAACCCGGGCGTTGTCCGGCGTGCTCCTGTTTGAAAATCTCCGTTTTCCCCAAGTCATGAGCCGGAGAAAACAGCCGAAAAACACCCCTATTGCGTAACAGGGACGCAGAAAGGAGCTTGCATGAGAACAGGGCTTACCAATAATCGGAATGTTTTGACCGCAACAACACATAGAAGCACCGCCACGCCGGTATATCTTCAATATCCAAAATATGTTGCAGGCGTAGAACACGCATTGCACATGGCATATAAACATCTGATTTGTAAATGCAAAAATTCATTTGCGTTTACAGATTTTCAATTTGCGAATCTGGTAGCAATCTTCACAAATGTGTGCTATAATATGACTATGTATTTTGATAAGGGGGACTTCCCAATATGCGCATCAGCTATAACAAGCTCTGGAAGATGCTTATTGACAAAAATATGAAAAAGAGTGATTTGAGAGAAAAAGCCGGCATCAGTTCTGCCTCCCTTGCAAAGCTCGGCAAAGGAGACAACATAACCACGGATGTTCTTCTTCGTATCTGCGAGGTAATGGATTGCCGGATTGAAGACATTCTTGAAACGGTTCGTGACTAACCAACGCCAAAGAATTTGATTAGGAGGTTTTGACATGACCATATTGGGCAAGAAACAGATGTCGGAAGAAGACATCAAATTGAATTATATTACTCCGGTCATTCTTGATGGATGGAAGGGTCACGTTACGATGGAGACCAAGATCACGGATGGTAGGATCAACATTAGTGGCAATATCGTTGCTCGTAGTAAGCCTAAGTTTGCCGACTATATGCTTTACCTCAATGACGGGAAGCCCATCGCTGTAGTCGAAGCAAAGGATAATAATCATTCTGTATCTCATGGTTTGCAGCAGGCAATGACTTATGCTCAGATGATGGATCTCCCATTTGCATATTCCTCAAACGGAGATGCTTTCTATGAGCATGACTTCTTGACCGGACAAGAGCAGCAAATTGCATTGGAGCAATTTCCAACTCAAGAGATGCTTGTGGCGAGATATTACGCTGAGCTGCACAGCGGCAAGGGCATTTCCGATATGGAAAAGAAAATTGTCTCGCAGCCGTACTATTCTTCTCAAAGCACGTACCCTCCACGATACTATCAGCGAAACGCAGTAAACAGGACCGTTGAAGCAATCGCCAGAGGACAGCAAAGATTGTTGCTCGTTATGGCTACCGGCACAGGCAAAACATACACCGCTTTTCAAATTGTCTATCGCCTGCTCCGTTCTGACCTTAAAAAGAGAATCCTGTATCTGGCTGACAGAAATATTCTTGTTGACCAGAGCATTTTACAGGATTTTGCACCGCTTGAAAAGACCATTTATAAAGTGGACTTTTCCGACAAGGCGTGTTTGAGCAAGATCGCATCCCGTGAAGTAAACTTTGCCCTCTATCATCAGATGGTCGGGCAGAATGATGAAGAACACTTCAAACAGATTCCCGCAGAATACTTTGACCTAATTATCGTAGACGAGTGTCATCGTGGAAGTGCCAAGGAGGACAGCAACTGGCGTAAAGTTTTGGAGTATTTTTCCTCTGCAACCCAAATCGGTATGACCGCTACTCCAAAAGAGAGCGAAAAGGTATCGAATATAGATTACTTTGGAGAGCCTGTCTATACTTACAGCTTAAAGCAAGGCATCGAAGACGGATTCCTTGCTCCGTTCAAGGTTATCAATATCACGACCAACATCGGTGACGGCTGGAGGCCGCACAAAGGGCAAACCGATATATACGGCAATGTGCTCGAAGACCGAATCTATAACAATAGGGATTATGATTACAATATCATTCTCCAAGACCGTATTGACGAGGTTGCAAGGGAGATTACCGAGTATCTGAAAAGCACCGACAGGATGCAGAAAACTATTGTGTTCTGCGCTTCCGAAGATCATGCCGAGCGAATGAGAATTGCCCTCATCAACCATAACGCTGATATGGTCAAGGAAAATCCGGACTACTGTGTCAGAATCACCGGTTCTGATGTTTACGGAAAATCCAAACTTGACTATTTCATCTCCGTGTCCAGCCCTTATCCGGTTATCGCTACGACATCCGAACTGCTTTCCACCGGAGCAGACTGCAAGATGACAAAGCTGATCGTTCTGGACAAGACGGTTGAGAGCATGACTACCTTTAAGCAGATTATCGGGCGAGGGACCCGTATCAGGGAAAAGGAAGGTAAGACACACTTTGTCGTTATGGACTTTAGAAATGTGACAAGGCTCTTTAGCGACCCTGATTGGGATGGTCCCGTAGAACAGGTTGAGGGGTTCCAACACGGCAGCGGAGGAAACAAACCCAAAGGCGGTGAACCCGGCGGCATTGGAGAGGAACCGCCCGTTGACCCCGTTGAAACGCCTATCGTTGATAAAGACGGGTGCAGTGTGAAGATTATCAATAAGACTGTTTCTGTGTATGATGCCAACGGCAAGCTGCTTCGTCAGGAAGATATTATCGACTACACGAGAACCAATATCAAAGGCGAATATGCGTCCCTTTCTGACTTTATACACAAGTGGAAAGCATCGGATAAGAAGAAAACGATTGAACAATCCTTTATTGCGATGGGGATTGATTTGAAGGCTCTGAAAGCGGAACAAGGAATGTCTGATGTCGATGATTTTGATTTTATCTGCTATGTGGCATACGGCAGGAAGCCGCTGACGAGAAAAGAGCGGGCTAACAACGTCAAGAAGAAGGACTTTTTCAGCAAGTATTCCGTCGAAGCGCAGGCAGTTCTCTCCATCCTCTTGGACAAGTATATGAACCAAGGCATCACTGAGGTTGAGGATATTAAGGTCCTTTCTCTTGCAGACTTTGCCGACTTTGGAAAGCCTGCAAAAATCGTTAAGCTGTTCGGCGGCAAAGCGCAGTATGAGGCTGCTATTAAGGAGCTTGAAGCGAACATTTATGAATTAGAGGTAAGTTAATTATGGCGATGCAGTCAGGTTTTATAAAAAGAATCCGTGATATTATGCGTATGGACGCAGGTATCAACGGCGATGCTCAACGAATTGAGCAGATGGTATGGATGCTCTTCCTGAAAGTCTACGACGCCAAAGAAGACGATTGGGAACTGAATGAGGACAACTACGAATCCATTATTCCCGAAGACCTCAGATGGAGAAATTGGGCAAAGGCCGACAGCAACGGTCATGCTATGACCGGAGACAAGCTGCTGAACTTTGTCAACAACACTTTGTTCCCGGTGCTGAAAGGCAATGATGTAAAAGAAGGCGACACGATTGTCTATGAGGGTATCAAGGTTGCACCTGACACTCCGATCAAGAAAGCGATCGTGAAATCGACCTTTGAGGACGCCAACAACTATATGAAGGACGGCGTTTATCTCCGTCAGGTCATTGATGTGATTGATGAAATCGAATTTGATGACGTCAAGGAAAGTCATGCTTTTGGTTTTGTTTATGAAGAAATCCTTCGTGAATTGCAGTCTGCCGGTTCCTCCGGTGAGTTTTACACGCCGAGAGCAGTCACCGAGTTCATGGCGCTGATGATCAAGCCGAAACTGGGAGAAAAGATGGCTGACTTCGCTTGCGGTACGGGTGGCTTTATTACCTCCTGGCTTGGACAGTTATCCAAGCAGGTAACCGATACTTCTGCTCAAAAGCAGCTTGATGACAGCATTTACGGAATCGAGAAAAAGCCGTTCCCGTATCTGCTCTGCGTAACCAATATGCTGCTGCATGACATTGAGGTTCCGAACATCTATCACATGAACTCGTTGAAGCATAATCTGCTGGACTATACGGACGCGGATAAGTTCGACGTCATCTTGATGAACCCTCCCTATGGCGGACATGAGGACAAGTCCATTCAGGGATTCTTCCCCGATGATCTGGCAAGCTCTGAGACCGCCGATCTGTTCATGTCGGTGATCCTGTACCGTTTGAAGAAAAACGGCAGAGCTGCTGTTGTCGTGCCGGATGGTTTCTTGTTCGGTCTGGACAATGCGAAGGTAAACATCAAGAAAAAGCTCATTGGCGAGTTTAATCTGCACACCGTTGTCAGACTGCCCAGCTCTGTGTTCAGCCCCTATACTTCCATTACCACCAATCTGTTGTTCTTCGATAACACAAAGCCGACAACAGAAACATGGTTCTATAGAGTGGATATTCCGTCTGACAGAAAGCACTTTTCCAAAACCAAGCCGATGGAGTTAAAGCACTTTGATGATTGTATTGCTTGGTGGAACAACAGAGAGGTAATTTCCGACGGCGAATATTTTAAGGCGCAGAAATTTACTGCTGATTATCTACTGAATGAACAGGGCTGCAATATCGACCTTTGTGGCTATCCTCACGAGGAAGAAGAAGTTCTCGATCCTCTCGATACGATCAGAGAGTATCAGGAGAGACGAACCTCCCTCAATGCCGAAATCGACAAGGTGCTTGCAGAGCTTGAAGCATTGCTGCCGGGAGGTGTGAAAGAATGACCCCCGAACAGTTAAAGGCAAGTATTCTGAAGTACGCTATGCAAGGCAAGCTCGTAGAACAAAAGCCAGAGGATGGTACAGGCGAGGATCTTTTTTGCAAAATGCAACAAGTCTCGAAACCGAACAAAAACGTGACACCTATAGTGGAGGAAGAAATTCCTTTCGATATTCCATCTTCTTGGAAATGGTGTAAATTTGGAGAATTGGTGGATTGCTCAATGGGCAAAACTCCACCAAGAGCTGAACCCGTTTGGTGGCAGAATGATATTCATTGGGTTTCAATCTCTGATATGAAAGATTATGGCCATATCAGTTACACAAAAGAAATGGTATCTCAAAAAGCACTGGAAGAAAAATTTGGAGGTATCTCAACTAAAGGAACCTTGCTTATGAGCTTTAAACTCACAGTTGGAAGAACTTCCATATTGGATATTGATGCTGTTCATAACGAGGCGATAATCTCGATTTATCCATATGTAGATACTGAGAATTATTTTAGAGACTATTTGTTCTACATTCTCCCGATTGTCACCCAATGGGGAGATAGTAAAAATGCTATTAAGGGAAAAACCTTGAATAGTAAAAGCATCGCCAACTTGATGATTCCATTGGCACCGTTAAACGAGCTACAGCGCATCGTTGCCAAGATTGAAGAACTCCTCCCGTATGTTGACCGTTATGCCGCAGCTTATGAAAAGTTGGAACAGTTTAATGCCAAGTTCCCGGAGAATATGAAGAAATCCATTCTCCAATACGCCATTCAAGGCAAGCTTGTTGAGCAGAGACTGGAAGAAGGAACAGGCGAGGAACTGTATCAGCAGATTCTGAAAGAAAAGAAGCGGTTAATAAAAGAAGGTAAGATCAAAAAGGAAAAGCCGTTGACTGAAATTGCGGAGGATGAAATTCCGTTTGACATTCCCGAGAGTTGGAAATGGGTAAAAGTAGGAAGTTTGGCTGTCGTACAATCCAGCAAAAGAGTCTTTGAAAAGGATTATGTATCTGACGGCATCCCGTTCTTCCGTTCCAAGGAAATTGGTGACTTGTATCGAAACGAACCTATAAAAACAGAACTGTTTATCGCAGAAGAACATTATAATTCTTTGGCAGAAGAATATGGTGTCCCCCAAATAGGAGATATTTTGATAACTTCCGTTGGAACAATAGGTAATACTTGGATCTGTGACGGTCGAAAGTTTTATTATAAAGACGGAAACATCACGCAAATTTGTGGAAATCAGTTTTTTGACTCGAAGTATGTAGAATGTTTTTTGCATAGTCCGCTGTTCAAAAAACAGGCGTTATCGACGGTTGCAGGTACTGCATATTCAGCCCTTACAATCATTAAGTTAAAAAATCTGATAATGCCCCTTCCCCCCCTTGCTGAACAGAAGCGCATCGTTGCCAAACTGGAAGAAATCCTGCCGTTGTGCGAACGGTTGAAATGAGGTGAATAAATATGAATGCAGATTGGGTAATGGTCATAATCACAGGGGTTTATGTTATAGCAACCATTTTCATCTGTTGGGCAAATATCAAGGCTGCCAATGCATCTAAAGAACAGTTGAGGGAGATGCAAAAGCAATTTGCAGAAACGAACAGACCTATTATCGAGCTTGAATTCCACTATAGCAGAAGAACATGGTATATCGCCCGTTTTGTAAACCGTGGAAACCTGAGTGCCCAGCATGTTAAAATCAATTTAGATCATGAATTCATTGACAGTCTTCCGGAAGAGTCAATGAAAAAAGAATTAGAACGGATAAAAGGCAAAGAGTGCATTATAGGCGCTGGACAGCATTATGACTTGTATATCGGCAGCAATAAACTTCGTGGAAATCCAAACATGAAGCCGCTAACAGGAACAATAGAATATGAATCACAAGTCAAAACCTATCAAAGTGATCTATTTGTGGATCTGGAGCACTATATGACATTTTTCTCATCAACAACCGATGAGGAAGATTTGCTTAAATCTGTGAAAAGGATTGGTGATGAGCTCAAAGGCATAACGCAAATCCTAAGTGTCCAAAACACGAAGAAGGAAGATTCCGAATAAACATATCTTTTTCAAAAACAAAGAACTCTTGCCGTTGTGCGAAAGGTTGAAATGAGGTGAATATACAAAATATGTGGGCTAATATTGCTAATTTTGTCAGTAAAAACTGGATTGATATATTGCTGGTTATCGTAGGTGCTTCAGCGTTTATCATTTATTGGGTTCAAGAACGCCGCAAGATTTCAGAAGCAGCATCGCTGATTGTCTTGCAGGTAGAAGAACTGCAAACAAGCATTGCAGAAGTAGGATCTTATATTTCAGAAGGCAAATTAAACGATGGTGCTTTCTATGAGTCTCAAATGCTTTTCAAAACAGATTATTGGGACAAGCACAAGCATTACTTCGTAAGAAAAATGGATTCATTCAGCTTCAGAATGTTTGATGAATTCTATAATTGTGCATCAGAAATTCTTGAGCAGCAACAGTTGATGAAGAACCTGCAAAAGAATTCTCTGTTCTTAACACAGCAGATGCTAATGCAGTCCGAAACGAACTACATTTTGCAGATACTGGCAATGTGTGCGCAGAATCCTGTGGATGTACCGACTCTCCTCAAGACAATAGAAGGAAGTCTCCCAGCTGATGCTTCTGATGAGCAAAAAACTGCTTTTGAGAATCTAATGAAACGAATGACTGCGTCAAATCAGAATATAGACCCAAATACATTTTGGAATACTTATAATCAGAGCAAAGCCAATCTTCATTCGGTAATCAATCAAAATGCGCTTACACATTACATTCCCGTCCAAATTCGGATTACTCTCGAAAACGCATTGAAGAAGTACAATGCTATACAAGTTATAGGTTGTGAGGGTTACAGAAAACTGAAGAAAATTGCAAACAGAAAATTTTAATCATACAAAAACTGTCTAAAATGTTCGCTGTTGTGTCAATGGCTGAAATGAGGTGATTTGCTTGATAGACCGAATTGTACATGAGATTCGTATGGCTTTGTCCCATGAACTGTATTTGTCAGCATTAGCACTTGCGCTGACTTTACCTGACACCTGTGGAAAAGCTGAATATCCCAACGAGGATTACAACGGCGTGCGCTATAAAAACTGGTGCAGCCAATATGTTATTACAGATAGATGTGATTCTCCATACGGATATGATATGCCCTATCTGAACGAGGAAATTATTTATAGTTTGCGTAATTGTCTGCTTCACCAAAGCACACCAAATGTAGAGCAATCAAGAATTCACGAATCTCGGTGCAAGGTCTCCCGATTTGATAGCAGATTGATAGCACTTGATACAAAGCTACCCCGTTATTTTACTGCACTGTGCAGGGTGGCTAGCAGGTGTTGTCCATTCCAATCCCATATATGAGCAAATGGCTCAACTGACTTTTCTGTGGTCAGTTGAGCCATTTTTCTTTTTCTTCAAATCAATCCATATCCTCTTTCAGCGCGTTCACAATCAGATCATTCATCCCCTGAGAAGGAATCGTCTTTACCCAGCCGGGCTTATGGTCATACTCCGGATATTTGTATCGCCACTGGTCGTATTCTTCCTTAGTAATTTCTCCAGCTTCCAACTTGGCAGCTTCCTTCTGCCAGCTGGTGAACATATCGAGCAGATTCAGATAATCGCTCCCTCTGCTTTTGTCCAGCCGCAGGCAAAGTTCCCCATCGATCTCTCCGATTTTCAGACCGTAACGATCTTCCAATGCAAAGAATGTATGCATCAGACCAATGTAGCTGTCAATGTCCGGAAGATCAATCGCCTTGGGTGATACATCCAGAACACCTGCCAACTTTTCCATGATCTCCGCTTTGGGTGTGCGGGTTTCGGATTCGTACTGAGCTAGACGAATATCCGCAGACCGCTCCGGAAAGCCCACCATCATGCCCAAGTATTTCTGTGTCATTCCCCGAAGATTTCGGAAGAAATGGATTCTTTCACCTGTTGCCATCTTCATGCATCTCCAATCCATGTTATCTATGTAATTGGAATATAGCATATCAGTTTAATCATGTCAAGCAATTCCTAAACAATATTGCTTTATTATCGCTTGACATAAACAATGTTGTTTAGTATAATACAGATGCTAAGCTTTATAGTTTAGTATGACAATTGAATAAACTTAAATATGATAACATGGGCTTGAACTGCCAAGTAGCAGGTTATCAGAAAGAAACGAGGAAAGGAGGTAAGTTGCCTATGGCAGAAAGCATTTTCATGAGAGTCAGCGAAGTTGCTGAGGAATTGGGTGTATCTCAGTCTTACGCCTACAAGCTGGTTCGCCAGCTGAACAAGGAACTGGCAGAAACTGGATGTATCATCATCCCCGGCAGAATCGACCGTAAGTTCTTCCACGAGAAGCTCTACGGAACCAGAAATCAAAACTAAGGAGGTATCAACATGGCAGCATTCAAAAACAAGGACAACGGCACATGGTATGTGCAATTCCGCTACACCGATTGGCGCGGTGAGCGGCAGCAGAAACTGAAACGTGGCTTTCCCACAAAGAAAGCCGCACTCGCCTGGGAACGGGAGTTCCTGATGAAAAAGCAGGCAGATCTCAATATGACACTAGAGAGCTTTGTGGAGCTTTACACCCAGGATGTAAAGCCCAAGCTGAAGCTGAACACCTGGCTCACAAAGGAATCCATTATTCAGAAGAAGATTCTTCCGTATTTGGGGAAACGAAAGCTATCGGAGATTACACCGCAGGATATTTTCTGCTGGCAGAACGAGATTCGGCAGATAACCGACAAAAACGGGAAGCCGCTCTCCACCACCTATCTCAAAACCATCCACAATCAGATGAGCGCGATCTTCAATCACGCCGTTCGGTTCTATGGTCTGCAAAGCAATCCTGCCGCAAAAGCCGGAAGCATGGGTGAAAAGGAATCAACCGAAATGCAGTTCTGGACGAAAGAAGAATTTCTGAAGGTGATCGATGCAATGATGGATTCCCCCATCCACTACTACGCATTTGAAATGCTGTACTGGTGTGGGCTCCGAATTGGTGAGCTGTTTGCTCTGACACCGGACGACTTCAACTTTGAAGCCGGTACGGTCACGATCAGCAAATCCTATCAGCGTATCAAAGGCGAGGATGTCATTACCTGTCCCAAAACAAAGAAAAGCAACCGGGTCATTCAGATGCCGCAATTCCTGTCCGAGGAAATTCAGGATTACATCAAACAGCTTTACGGTGTGGAACACGACAGCAGACTTTTCCCTTTAAGCAAGCATTCCATGAAAAGCGCAATGGAGAAAGCCTGTAAAGCCACCAGCGTAAAAGTTATTCGGCTGCATGATCTTCGTCATAGCCACGTCTCACTTTTGATTGATATGGGATTCTCTGCTTTAGCAATTGCTGAACGGGTCGGACATGAAAGCATCGACATCACTTACCGATACGCACACTTGTTCCCTACCCGGCAGACAGAAATGGCAGTAAAACTGAACAACGAACGAATCAAGGAAGGAGCATAATTATGTCAGCGAAAAATATGGACAAGCACAATCGTTGGAGGAGCCGTCAGGTGGCATTTCGGCTATCCCCGGAGGAAGCCGATCTTCTGGACACCTATGTGAAACTCTCCGGGCTGACCAAGCAGGACTACATCACGAGGCGGTTACTGGAACAGGAAATCGTGGTTCAGGGAAATCCCAGAGTGTTCAAAGCCCTGCGGAATCAAATGGCGGAGATTCTCACTCAGCTTCAGCGAATCGAAGCCGGTGTCACCCCGGATGAGGAGCTATTGGATGTCATCCGCTTCCTCTCAAAAATCATGGAAGGAATGAAGGAGGACACGAATGGTCGATGAAAAAAGAAAAACGACTGTTCCGATTCCGCCTGTTGGCGCAGACGGGGAACAGCCGATCTCAAATGAATCTACTGGCATTATATCAGGAGGCGAAGGCGAAATCAATTCCTCCGGCGAAATTTCTCAGGAAAATTTTCTGGAATTTCAAAGGCTCTATGACCGGCTCAACAATCCCGCCTACCTCCATACCGTGACCCTAAACGAACTGTACGAAACCACCTACCCCAGCAGGCCGCCAATCATCGACGGTCTGCTCTACCCCGGAACCTATCTGCTGGCAGGTGCACCCAAGGTCGGTAAATCCTTTCTGGTTGCACAGCTTGCTTACCACATCAGCACCGGGCAGGCGTTGTGGGATTATCCCGTTCACAAAAGCACAGTCCTCTATCTGGCTCTGGAGGACGATTACAAGCGGCTGCAAGATCGGATGTTCCGTATGTTCGGGGTGGACTGCACAGAAGAACTCCACTTCGCAACCTGCGCAAAGCAGATCGGCAACGGTCTGGAAGATCAGTTGGAGCTGTTTCTCAAGGAGCATCCCGATACACGATTGGTAATCGTAGACACGCTGCAAAAGGTTCGGGAGGTCAGCGGAGATGCATACAGCTATTCTGGCGATTATGAAATCGTCGGCAAGCTGAAACAGTTTGCTGACAAATACGGAATCTGCCTGCTGCTGGTACATCACACCAGAAAGCAGCCCGCGAGCGACAAGTTTGAAATGATCTCCGGCACCACGGGGCTGCTGGGATGTGCTGACGGTGCGTTCCTGCTGCAAAAGGAACGGGGTGCTTCTTTGAATGCAACGATGGATATCGTGGGGCGCGATCAAGGGGAACAGAAGCTGTATCTGGTTCGTGACCGGGAGCGGCTTATCTGGGAACTCGACCATGCGGAATCGGAAGTCTGTGAGGTTCCGCCAGACCCGATTTTGGAAAAGGTCCATGGATGGCTGGACGCAGAGTGGACAGGCACTGCAACGGAGTTGGTTCAGATTTTGAATCTGGAAATGAAGCCCAACGCCTTTACCCGGTATCTCAATGTGAACACAGGCAGACTGGAAAATGAGTATGGAATCGTTTACCAGAATGCCCGTACCCACTCCGGAAGGATCGTTTCTCTCAAGCGCATCCAACCCTCGCCGTGACGATGGTGACGGTCGTGACGATATTTTAGGGACACCCCCGGTGTCAAAAATATCGTCACCATCGACACAATCGTCACGCATCCCCTCGCATCCCCCGTCCCCACGATGAATCCGCAGAGTTCAGCGTGGACAAGCCTGAGAGAGAAGTTTGATTCTCTCTCAGGCGACGGACGGCGGTGATTGAAAAATCTTTTTGGAAAACGTATCCGTTTGCCATCATGCGCAAAAGTGGAAATCACCGTTGTCCGTGGGCGGATTTGCAGTTTGTATCCCACCTGCAAGCCGCCCAGAGGCACTCGCAAGTGCCGCATTCCCCGTTCCCCCTCGGAGAGCCCACGATACTTTGCAGCCCCCGGATGAAAGTATCATAGTGGGTTATTACACTTTGAAAAAGTGCCGTTCTCTCCGTTTTCCTAATCTCACCGCTGTATATCAGCAGAAAGGAGCCCTATGGCAAGAAACGACGGGATTGACCGTACCATAGCACGAAACCAAAACCTAACCGCTTCCAAAATCACCAATGCGCAACGACACAATGAGCGTGAAAAGGATTCTTACACGAACCCGGATATTGTACCAGATCGTCTTGATTGGAATGTCCATTACAAAAAGCCCACCGGCAGCTACACGGAAATGTTTGAGCAGATGAAAGCAGACGGTGTCATCTCCACCCGTGGTCTGAAAGACGATGCCAAACTCTACGGTGAGCTGGTCTTTGATGTGAACTCCGCTTACTTCTACAATCACGGCGGCTATGAATTTGCAAAACAGTTTTATGCTGATGCCTACAAAGCCGCCGTGGAAATTATGGGCGGTGAGCAGTTCGTTCTCTCTGCCGTGATGCACGCCGATGAACGGAACCGGGCCATGTCCGAAGCGCTGGGCGAGGATGTGTATCACTACCATCTCCATGTTGTGTATGTCCCGGTAGTTGAAAAGCAAATTTTATGGAGCAAACGCTGCAAGGACAAATCGCTGGTGGGCACTGTGAAGGAAACGATCATGCAGGTCAGCAGCAGTAAGAAGTGGCAGTCACAGCCATCCCTGGACGAGAACGGAAATCCTATGCTGACCGCAAAAGGAAAACCGATTCTGCAAAAATCTTACAGCGTCCTCCAGGATGATTTCTTTAACGCCATGCGTGCCGCCGGTTACACCGATGTGGAGCGTGGCGAACGTGCCAGCACAGAGGAGCATCTTACAGTTACTCAGTTCAAGGTTGCACAGGAATCCGCCCGTCTGGAAATTCTGGAAGCGCAGGTGGAAAAGAAAGAGCAGCAGCTACAGAAGATCGAACAGAAAACCTGTGTCCAGAAAACAACAGCTATCTCCCTTGCGGAGATTGACGGCATGGGCAGAAAGACCTTCACCGGAAAATTAGAGCTGACCCCACAAGAGGGCGAAGCTTTGAAACAGCTTGCCCGAAAAGGTGTTGTTGCAGATGCCGTGATTTCTGATTTGAAACAAAAGCTGACCTCTGCCCGGAAGGATGCCCGTATCTGGAAGGATCGTTACGAAAAACTTTTGGAGCAGACCAAGGATTATCTCACCGCAGTCAAGCGGGCACCGGAAAAAGTTAGAGCCTTCCTCGACCGGATTCTCCATACGGAGCGGGAAGAATCCAGACCTGCCAAGCAGCGTGAGACAAGGCTGACAAAATAACCGTCTTGACCCGATAAATTCAAGAAAAAACCGATGGGAGTGTTTTGGACAATCTGGACATCGTCCGAACACTTTCCATTGGAAAAACACCCCATTTTCCCGGATCAAGAGCCGAGAAATAATCTCAAATTCAGGAGGATTTTTATGAAAACAGGACTTACAAAAAAGCAAAAGGTCACAGAGGTGTTTTATAATGCCAAAGACCCCACCGCAGAAATCTACACCCACGATTCTAAGCTAAAAAAGCGGCTGATGGCATTCGCAGAGGAATACCCTGAGCTTTGCAGGCAAACAGACGATGACGGTCAGGGTGGGCTGTGGTTCGAGATTGCAAAGGAACGAATCAGTATACGCTTGACCGCTCCCTACTCACAAGAACGCCGGGAGGCTGCAAGCAAACTCGCAAAGGAAAACAACACATTTCGTGATTTACATTGAGGAGGCTGTTATGAAAAAAGTTGTAAGCTGTGCGTTCAATATCGATACTGCCAGCGTAGAAGTGAAATACGCCGACGGCTCCATGATCTCCATATATTGCCCAGCTGTGGAAGATGAAGTTGCGGAAAACATGTATCAGCGGTCGGAACTGGATTGGCTGATCTACAATGACCCATCCGCATACGCAGGTCTGATCCTGAATGGCGACCCGAAGACTTATCTGAAATCAGTCACAGAGTACAAACGTACAGACTAACTGAAAAACCGCCAGTGCTGGCACCAATGGTGCCGGTACTGGCGGCATTTCTCGCATCGCCCGAAAACAATTCTTAAGAATTCCTCTCTTGAAACGGCTCTCAATACCAGATACAATAGAATAAAACAAAGGCTTCCGAGGTGCATTATGAACACGATCGCCATTATCGATGATGACATTTACATTGGAAATATGCTGGAAGAACTGCTCCAGGGAGAGGGCTACAACATTCTACGGGCATACTCCGGCACGGAGGCGCTGCTTCTACTGTCTCAGAACAAGCCCGATCTGGTGCTGTTGGATTTGATGCTGCCGGGACTTTCCGGGGAAGAAGTGCTGCCCAAAATCCAGGGTGTCCCATCCATTGTGGTCAGCGCCAAGGTGGATGTGCAGGATAAGGTCAAGCTGCTGCTGGGCGGCGCGGCCGACTACATAACGAAGCCCTTTGACACCGCAGAGCTTTTGGCTCGGATTGCGGTGCAGCTTCGCAAGGCTGGCAGCAATCTGTCTGACCGAATCATCGTCGGCGATTTGCAGTTGGATTTAAACGCCCACACCCTGCGGGTCAAGAACAGCGAGATTCGGCTGACGAAGACAGAGTTTGCCATTTTGAAGCTGCTGATGCAGAATCCGGGGCAGGTCATTACCAAGTCTGTCATGTTGGACAGGATCAGCTTGGACACCCAGGACTGCACAGAAAGCTCCCTCAAGCAGCATGTCAGCAACCTTCGCAGGAAGCTTCGGGATGTTGGCGGCGAGGATACGATCGAATCCGTCTGGGGCATTGGTTTTCGGCTGGCGGAAAAATCTTGACGAAATCTTTACGCTTTTCTTGACCGTTTCCTTTCCCTTTTGCCCTTACAATGCGGTCATCACAGAAAAGGAGACGAATGATTATGGAATATGTCCTAACCACCGAGAATCTCGGAAAACAATACCGCCATTTCAAAGCCCTGGGCGATCTGACCATGCACGTTCCTAAGGGAGCCATCTACGGCTTCGTGGGCCGCAACGGTGCAGGCAAGACCACCCTGATCCGTCTTGTTTGCGGCTTGCAGGAGCCTACCTCCGGCAGCTTTACCCTGTACGGTATCAAAAACATCGATAAAAATATCGTCAAGTCCCGCCGCCGGATGGGTGCGGTGGTGGAGACCCCCTCCATCTATCTGGACATGACCGCAGAGGAGAATCTGCGTCAGCAGTACCGGGTGCTGGGACTGCCCTCCTTTGACGCCATCCCGGAGCTTCTGAAGCTGGTGGGCCTTCACAACACGGGAAAGAAAAGGGCAAAAAACTTCTCCCTGGGTATGAAGCAGCGGCTGGGCATCGCCATCGCTCTTGCCGGTGACCCGGACTTTCTGATTCTGGATGAGCCGACCAATGGCTTAGACCCCCAGGGCATCATCGAAATGCGGGAGCTGATCCTGCGGCTGAACCGGGAAAGGCAGATGACCGTTCTCATTTCCAGCCATATTTTGGACGAACTGAGCCGCCTTGCCACCCACTACGGCATCATCGACGGCGGTAAAATGGTGAAGGAGCTGAGCGCCGAAGAACTGGAAAATGCCTGCCGGAAATGTATGCGCATGGAAGTCACCAAGGTAACCGCCCTGACCCGGGTGCTGGAGGGTATGGGCATTGACTACAAGGTGCTCTCCGAAACCAAGGCAGATGTATACGCGAAAATCAACATCTCCCAACTGACGCTGGCTCTGGCAAAGGAAGGCTGTGAGGTGCTTTCCATTGAAGAAAAGGACGAAAGCCTGGAAAGCTACTTCGTGTCTTTGGTGGGGGGTGGCAGCCATGGGTAAGCTGTTGTCTGCCAACTTTGCCAGGCTGCGGAAGGACCGTTTTTTCTGGTGCTTGCTAGCTGCTGTGATTATCGCGTCTCTGGTCAATATCCTCAACAGCGCCCGGTCTTTTGAAGTTATGACCGAAAGCGGTTACGGGTTAACCCTGGAGGATTATTACTTTAATCAGGCAACCTTGATGGGTGTCTACTGCGCCCTGTTTGCCAGCCTGTTTCTCGGAACCGAGTATTCCGATGGAACCATCCGCAACAAACTGACCGTCGGACACAATCGGAGCCACATCTACCTATCCAACTTTCTTGTTTGTCTGGCTGCTTCTCTAACCCTGCTGGCTGCATGGCTTATCACCTGCTCTCTCGGATTTTTCCTCATGGGGCCGATGGAGATGGGCGCGTCCGGGTATGTTACCTATGTTCTGGTCGCAGTTGGATTTACGGCTTCCATCACGGCACTGTTTACGCTTGTGGGCAGTCTCTCTTCCAACAAGGCAATGACGGTCATCTACACTCTGGCGATCTTTCTTATTCTGCTTCTGGCCAGCAGCGCCATTTATGACCGCCTGTGCGAACCGGAGACGCAAGGGGGAATGGTCTACATCAATGGGGAATTTATAACCATTGACCCCACACCCAATCCTTTGTATCTCAGCGGTGCTGTCCGCAGGGTTTGGGAGTGCGTCCTGGACTTCCTGCCCACGGGACAGGCACTGCTGATGAACGAAGTCGCCATCGAGCATCCCCTCCGGGAGATGATTTTTAGCATACTGTTTACAGTCATGGTTCTTTCTGCCGGGTACGCAGCTTTCCGGCGGAAGGATATTAAGTGAGGTACCGGGTATGAGAAAACTGTTATCAGGCAACTTCGCCCGGCTATGGAAAAGCAGAGTGTTTTGGGTGCTGCAAGGGTTCTCCTTCGGCTTTGGTGTGTTTGTCTATGCCCTGGTCGCCTACAACACCCGCAATCTGGGACAGGGATGGCTGGAATATGAAGCCCACGGTTATTTTTATCTCTGGGTATTTTACATTGCGGTAATCATCGCACTCTTTGCCTGCTTCTTCATTGGGACCGATTATTCTGACGGTACCGTTCGCAATAAGATGATCGTGGGCCACAGCCGGGAAGAAATCTACCTTTCCTTTCTGCTGACGACCATTACCGCCGCATTTTTCTTTGTATTCGCCTATCTGCTGGCGGTGCTTCTTGTGGGTCTGCCCCTTTCCGGAACGGCAGTTCTGACCCATGTGCAGGCACAGCCCTGGCGGCTACTGGGTTGTGGGCTGGTGAGCGTCGAATACGCTGCGCTTTTCACCATGGTATCCATGCTGGATAGCGACAAAGCCAGAAATATTGTCATTAGCCTGCTCATTGCTGTGATTCTCATTTTCAGCGGCATGATGGCCTATGGAAAGCTGTCTGCGCCGGAATATATACAGATCGTTGTTCCCCAGAGCGACGGCGGCATTTTGCTGAAAGATGGCGCACCCAATCCGGAATACCTCACCGGAACCATCCGCACTGCATTTGCGTGGCTCACCACCATTCTCCCCTCCGGCTCCACGATGCTGAGCCTGGACAAGCATCTCTCCTTCGATTGGCGAAATCCGATCTGCGCTGCGACCCTGACCGCTTTGCTCACCGTGATTGGAATCGGTGTTTTCAAAAAGAAAGACATAAAATAAGAGGTAATTATGGAACATCTGCTGCTGGCTGTTATTGCCATTCTGTTGACTGTGATTTTTGCCCTGCTGGGAAAAATCTACCTGATGCACAAAGCTACTTTGGAGATTGGGGAAGCCTTCGAGGTCAAACTGGCAGCAGATACCAACACCCTCATCGACATTTCCTCCCGGGACCCTTACCTGTGCCGGCTGGCAGCATCCATCAACACCCAGCTTCGGATTCTGCGAAAGCAGCGGCACAGGTACTTAGTCGGTGACCGGGAACTCAAGGAAGCTGTCACCAACATTTCCCACGATCTCCGAACGCCCCTCACTGCCATCTGCGGCTATCTGGATTTACTCCAAAGGGAACCCTTAAGTGAAAACGCCGTCCGTTATATCTCCCTCATTGAGAACCGGACAGAGGCCATGAAGCAACTGACCGAAGAACTCTTCCGCTACTCAGTCATTCTCTCTACACAGGAGTTGGAAATGGAAACAGTCTGCCTGAACGGCGTGCTGGAAGAAAGCATTGCCGCTTTCTACACTGCCCTCACCAGCCGGGGCATTCAGCCCCAGATACACATGAGCGGTAAGCGCATCGAAAAACAGCTCAACCGGGACGCCATCAGCCGGGTGTTCAGCAATATTCTGAACAATGCCCTGAAATACAGCGACGGCGATCTGGAAATCACACTCCGCGACGATGGTGAGATTGTATTTGCAAACACCGCTTCCGGATTGAATGAGATTCAGGTTGGAAAGCTGTTTGATCGTTTCTTCACCGTGGAAGCCGCCCGGAATTTAGGTGGTCTTGGGCTGGCCATTTCCAAGACGCTGGTGGAACAGATGGGCGGAAATATCTCTGCAAAACTCGTCGATCATGTTTTATCCATCCAAATCCAGTTCAAATAGGACAGCAAGCCGCCAGCGCTGACACCACACATGGTCAGTACTGGCGACTTTTTTATTATGATATTCAATCATTTTCCTATCCTCAAATCGTTGTATACTATGAGGGGACGCCCTTAGGAGGAATGATCTTGACGCGTGAAGAGAAATTGATGATACGGATTGGACAGGGTGACATGGATGCGGTGGATGAACTGATCGGGCTTTTGTATCCTGAGATTCTCCGCTACTGTCTGTGGCATGCCCCCAACCCAGGTTTAGCCGAGGATGCTGCCCAGGAAACTTTCCTGAAAGCCATCCGCTATTATGACCGCTATGTACATAAAGGGAAATGCAAGGCGTTTTTATACCGAATTGCTGCCAACACTTGTGTGGATATGTACCGAAAGATGGACATTGGAGAACTATCCATCGAGGATATCCCGGCGGAGCTTCCCAGCGAGGAATCTGGATTTGAGCGGATTCACGCTGATCTGAATTTCCACCAGCAAATCCGCTCCCTGCCCCCGGAACAGCAGGAGATACTGCTGCTCCGGTTCGGTCAGGAGCTGACCCTGCGGCAGATTGCTCAGGTCACCGGGGTGCCTCTGCGTACCGTCCAATCCCGGCTTCGGGCAGCTCTGAAAAAAATCAAATCCCAGCTTGAAAAGGAGGAGCATTGTGACAAATAACGACTTAGAAACCCGACTGCATCAAGCCTACCAAGGGGCAGATGTTGAGGTTCGTTCATCTTCCATGTCTGAAGCGATATTGTTGGCCCGGAAGGAGGCGTACTCCCGGCGGCAACGGCTTTCCTTCCCGCAATTCCTATCCATGCAGATTCGCTTCATTGGCTGGAAGGTCTGGGCTGTGCAGGCTACTTGTCTGCTTGCGGTCTGCTGGCTGCTTTCCCAGCTCTTTGGACAGGGATATTGGAAAGACCCCCAATCCGTGGCAGGGCTGCTGGCCTGTCTGTCCCTTCTCACTTTTATGACAGCACCGCCGTTTCTTTACCGCTCCATCCGTTATCGGATGCAGGAAGTGGAAGCAGCAGCCCGGTTTTCTTCCGTGCGGCTTCTTATGGCAAGGCTCATCATCATCGGAATCGGCGATGCAACTTTGCTCAGCGGCGTTCTGCTGACAGCTGCGGTAAAAACTGCATTACTGCCAAGCAGTTCGGTGGTTTCGGTTGCTTTCCCTTTTCTGCTGGCAAGCAGCGGGTGCCTCTATTTGCTGGGGCACGTCTGCCCCCGGCAGTTTCTTGCGGGAAGTATGGGGCTGTGCAGCTTTCTGCTTATGGTGCTTTCTCTGGCACAACGGCATTTCCATCTTTTTTTCCGCCTTTCTCCGGGCTGGATTGCGGTATGCGCCCTGCTGATTGCCTTTTGCTGTCATCAATTTCACCATCTCCTCCACAACTGCGCTTACGCAGAAATGCAAGTAATCTGAAAGGATACACATTATGGATTTATGTATTGAACATATTTCAAAACGCTTCAAAGACATGACGGCGGTAGACGACATTTCCTTGAGCCTTACCCCTGGTGTCTGGGGACTGCTGGGTGCCAACGGCGCGGGAAAAACCACCTTGATGCGAATGCTTGCCGGAATTATGCAGCCCACCTCCGGTCAGATCACCTATGACGGCATTCCCATTTCTACCCTGGGGCAAAGATATCGGGATATCTTTGGGTATCTGCCCCAGGAATTTGGGTTCTATCCAGAGTTCACCGTTCAGGACTATCTGGAATACGTTGCCGTGCTGAAAGGGCTGACGGCGGCGGACAGCAAGCGGAAAATCAACGAGCTGCTGGAACAGCTGACCCTTACCCATGTTCGGCGCAAGAAGATCGCCAAGCTGTCCGGCGGCATGAAGCGCCGTGTGGGCATTGCTCAGGCTCTACTGAATGAGCCGGAGGTTTTGATTCTGGATGAACCCACCAGCGGCCTTGATCCCGGAGAACGGGTGCGTTTCCGGAATCTGCTCTCGGAATTTGCCCATGACAGGATTGTGCTGGTCTCCACCCACATTGTCTCCGATGTGGAGTGCATCGCCACCCGGAATGCGGTGATGAAGGGCGGAAAACTGCTGGCCTGCGGCACCACGGAGGAACTGGTCAAGCTGGTGGAGGGCAAGGTATGGACTGCCACAATCCCGGCAAGCGCTCTGGCAGAATTCGAACGGAAATTGCCTATCGTTAATCTGCGCAATGAGGAAAATGGGGATATCTCCATACGGTATCTAGCGGAGGAATCTTCTGCATCCAATTCCACCGTCGTGGCTCCCCGTCTGGAAGATCTGTATTTGTGGCTGTTTCCCCAGGAAGCCCCGGAAAGGAGGTAAATTATGCGCCTGATGAAATTAGAACTGAAACGGGTTCTCAAAACCAGATTGACTTTGATTCTCCTTACCTTTTCACTGGTGTTGTCATTGGTGATGGCATATATCCCAACCACCTTTTCCTACGTCACCTATCGGGATTCCAACAGAGATACCGTAAAGCTCCTTGGCCTGGATGCGGTACAGTATCTGAAAACGCTGCAATCGGACACCGCAGGGGAAGTAACGCCGCAAAAGGTAAGACAGGCTGTGGAAGATTATCAAACTTGTCTGACAAAGTACGGTGTGGACAATACCTATGACCTACCGGACGGAGTCTATGAAGCGGATATTTTGCCCTACGCCCCGCTGTTTCACGGCGTCCGGGAAGCCTTCGCTGATCCCGACAGCGGCATCGCCCCTTCTCTGATGGACATTGACCCTGAAAAAATTGAGGACTTTTACGGTGCCTGTGAGGCACGGCTGGATTCTCTGATGAAGCTGGAACAAAGAGACCACCCAGCAGCACAGGAAGCCGCAAAGCGCCTATACAGCCGGGTGGAAACGCCCTATCAGCTCTATCCCGGCTATAATACGGATGCAATGGACTACCAGCTGCTTCTGTCCTTTCTCATCGTCCTGTTCTGCACAGTAATCGCCGCCCCCATTTTCACTTTGGACTATCAGACAGGGGCCGATGATATCTACCGTTGCACCAAATATGGTCGGATAAAATTTGCCGTAACAAAAATTGTTTCCGCCCTGCTGATCTGCGGCTCTGCTTTTTCCCTTTGCGCTGTGGTGTTTCTTCTGGTGTCCAACAGCCTGTACGGCTGGGAATGCACGAAAACCTCCATTCAGATGCTGTATTCAATCGTAAATCTGCCAAATCTGAATCTCGGCCAGCTGCAATGGGTCTGCGCCGGAGGTTATCTTCTGTGCCTGCTGGCAACCATGAGCTTTACCCTGTTTCTTTCTTCCAGACTTCGGAATGTGGTGGCTTCCCTCTCCGTGTCACTGGTATGCTGCATTCTTCCTGTGATCCTCTATGTCGCCCTGCCTTCTGAGATCGGACAATGGATTTATACCATTCTCCCCGCAGGAGGCGTGGCTTTGCAAACCAGCTTTCTTTATACCCTCGTTGATTTTGCCTTCTGGAACATAGGCAATCTCGCAATTTGGACGCCCTATGTGATGCTGGGAGCATATTGTGTAGAAATTCCCCTGTTCCTATGTCTCGCTGGCTACTCCTACTGCACACGCAAAGCATAATAACAATTTCGCCGCCAGTGCTGGCACCCCACGGTGCCGGTACTGGCGGCTGCTATGATTGGTCTAACGATACCACAATAGAAGCAAGTAATCGAACAATTTAGCAAACAAGATTCTTCAATTGAGCCATAAGGTACATGTATCACACAATTTATTTCTCCATTTACAGACTTATCAATTGATTTTATTACAAAAATGTGCGATATTATATTCAGTTGATTTTTGTTATCCCGTACAAAGTGGAGGTACAAATTGTGGATTGCATACTATGTTTTATTAAAAAGCACCGGGTTGCCACAGTTCTAATTTGCATTGTGGTTTTTGCACTTCCACTTTTAATCGTTCATATACTTTTTAAATGGAATTCTGACAATCCATGGCTTGCGGCAGAATGGTCCGCAGGGGATGTGCTGGGATATATTGCCGGATTTGAATCATTGATCGGAACAATCGCATTAGGTATTGTAACCGTATATCAGAGCAATAAGGCAAATGAGGCAAACGAACGGCTGGCGAAAGAGAATAACCAGCTACAGAAAATCAGTATTCAACCCTTGCTGCCAATACTGAAGGTAGACAATTTGGATATCAAAAATGCTACTCATACACGGTTCGATTTCCCCGAAGAGAAGGCCTGTATATTGAACGTGTCAGCATCAATCACTCCAGAATCATATGAGCCGCACATCAATGTGTTTATGCCACATAACACTGTTCCAAGCCAGCAATTTCATAAGACTGTCCATTTATCGCTTGAAAACATATCCAGCGGACCAATTACCCAGATTACAGTGGATCACATTGGTTTTTCGGGATTCAAATATCAGGATCAGATCGTTGAGAAGACAGTTTGTACCGGTCTCCCAGGTCATAATAAGATAGGATGGATGATTCTCCCGAACGGAAGTATTGACGTTTGCATTGATATCTATTATGATAACGAGATATTTACCAATTTTTGGGAATTTTTTGAATGGAATATGATTGGATCCTTTGATATTTGCTTATTTCTTACCAATAAAAGCGTCTCTGGGCTCACTTATCGAGAGCAAATCTATATCAACAAGGGCGCAAATATGAAAGAACATATCACATACAAAGCATACGAGGAGGAGCACCCGGATACCTGATTTCCACCATGGGCTATTCACGAATCAGGAATGTGTGTATTGAAACAGAAATACAAAGGCAACCGTAAGGATTAATATCGGAGGAATTGTAAGTTGGAGTTTCTGTACGGACTTATTAACGCAATCAATAATTTCGCCAATGCGATTATCCAGTTGATAGGCAGTGATTGGACTGGAACTGTATCTGCGTTCTGCTCAGTGATTTCACTGATTGCCATTATCATTTTACTGATAGAACGCCGAGAGAAAAAACGCCCTTATCTGCAGATTTCGTTTGAATTGGTTAGGAGCAGTTTGGTATGCCTAGTTATACGCAACGTTGGCGATGTTCCAGCTATGCTGAATGAAATAAAATTTAACCCTGATTTTGTCAAACAAATGCCGGAGAATGCGCGGAATCATGCCAAGGATCGTACAGAACTAAATATATCCATTCACCCTAAGCAGCAGTGGGTGCTATGCCTGGATCAAATAACACCCACGGTTCTTCAATATCAGAATACACAGTTGGAGGTCAGTTTTGCATATACAGCAAAGGGGAAAAAACGGAAGAAATATAAGGACACAGAAATAATTGATTTCAACGATTACTCCGGTTTCCTGGTGTATATTTCTGAGGTAGATGAACTGCGGGATGAAGTTAAGAAACTGACTCAGGCTATGAAGACAGTTGCAAAACCTCTCAACAAGTTGGCTAATCGCCAGCCCGCCCAAGTAAAGACGGAAACATACCGTAACATTGGAGATGAATATAGCAAAACAATTGTAACAGGTTTTCAGGAAAATACGATTTTGCAGAAAGAAGCGGAAGATCATGATGTTAGAAGCAATGGACGGAAAGAGCATGAATCTTGAGCCGGCCAGTATGGATAAACTGCGCTCAATTTTTTCGGGGTGATTTGCCGATACAATCGGGACTTTGACAAGCTGCTGGCCCTTTTCTGTAACGATTTTAAAAAAATATGTTCGAGCGGAAGGGAAAAGCGGAGTGTCTGAAACTGGTGCAGAACGTTTTATTGGTACGCCGCATCTCTGCCCCGGGAAAAGCGTGGATTGGGCTACCTATTAAAGCTTGTACATCGAGGGTAACAACTAAAACTTATTTGAGGTGTGATATAATGAAAAAAGAGTGTAGCAACTGCGAATTTAATCTTGGAGGAATCTGTGCTGGGTCTGGCAGTGTTTACAAGTATGGTGAAAAAATTATTGATGATACGCAATATTGTGATTGCTGGGGTGCAAGTCTAGGTTATTATGAAGAAGAGACCAAGAACGCTCCGCGTTTCCTGAGGGATGCATACCATGATTGCCGTCTTTCATATTCAGAATTCTCCAGACAATATGATGACTATTTGTCGGGCAAGGCAGTACCGATTGATATTTTTGAGGCAATTAAACACGTCTACGGAATCAGTATGGTCGATATTGCCGTTGTTCTGAATGTTTCATATGGAGTGGTATACAAAGCAAAAACAAGTGGATTTGCGAAAAAACGGGTCAAACAATTCGCAACCGGATTGTGTATTCCTGAGAAATTCCTACATGCGTTCTCATCAAGCGATTTTGAGGAACTCGAAAAATGTAAACAGGCTTTTTTCGCTCAGCCGAATATTAAAGAAACCATGGAATCGATGCCAGAGTGGAAAGTGAAACTAGTGTTTTGTTAAGTCTAATTCTTGTATAAATCAGAACATTGTGCTATAATA
>ERZ791884.866-NODE-866-length-25867-cov-4.442004_pt1 | contig 25867 bp, 29 predicted proteins | sample MGYA00509941_ERZ791884 | MGnify/ENA primary metagenome ERZ791884 (study PRJEB30046, sample SAMN00792095) | human gut metagenome | study: EMG produced TPA metagenomics assembly of the A metagenome-wide association study of gut microbiota in type 2... | reverse complement strand
AAGATAGCCTGATTTATCGTCTTCTGCTCTTGGTGCGGTGATCCGCACGCATGGAGGAGAGCTTGTTGTCGGACTCGGACATAAACGCCTTCAGCTTTTCCTCAAACAGCTGGTCAGCCGTCTTGGGGGCGGCGGGCTGCATGGGGGCGCGCTGGGGGCGGTTCTGCGCCGGGGCGGAATTTTCCCGCCGGTAGCCGCCGTCCTGACGGGGCGCGCCGCGGTAGTTCCCGTTCCGATTTCCGCCGTTCTCACGCTGGGGCTTGGGTTCCAGACGCTTGATGGACAGGTTGACCTTGCCGTTTTCCAGACCAATGACCATGACCTTCACGTCCTGGCCCTCGGTCAGGTGCTGCCGGATATCGCTGACGTAGGCATTGGCGACCTCGGAAATATGTACCATGCCTGTCTTTCCCTCCGGCAGGGAGATGAATGCGCCGAAATTGGTGATAGACTTGACTTTACCCTCTAAAATGGCTCCAACGGTTAACTCCATAGTATGCTGTGATTCCTCCATCTATTTTCAGTTAATGATGCACAAGGTTAAGACTGCGGCTGTAGATCCAGAATAAGGGTATTGGGGTCAGCCAGCCCCAGCTCGCTTCTTGCGATATCCTCTACGCTCTTCACCGAGCCCAGCTCGCCAATTTTTTCCTCCAGCTCGCTGTTCTGATGTTCCAGAGCGGCGGCCTCGTCCCGTAGCTCTCCGGTCCGCGCCTGAATGCCGGTGTGTACCCACCTCAGAGCTGCCAGCGCCGCCATAGAGAATACGATAAGCACTGCCACGATGATCTTCAGTGCCAGCGAGCCTGACCGGAAAATCACTTTCCCCCTGCGTTTCTGTTCCAATGGGTTCACCTCTTCGTTTTCGCCGTTTTTCCCGACGATGATTCCACTTTATTGTAACCCATTTTTTCGCAGATGCAAATAAAATTTTTGCAAATTCGGAAAATTTTTTTGCGGGCAGCACCGCAAAGCCCAGGATTGCCCTGACGAATTTCCAGAATCCGGAAAAAATGGGTGCGATCAGGCTGCCGAACGCCAGATCCCAGACGATCCCCCCCGCCAGCAGCCCGGCGGAATACCCCAGCCGCAGGTCGCCGCTGCACACACGAAAGCTCATAATCAGCCAGGCCCAGACGCAGCCCGTCAGAAACAGCGCGTCCGCGGCAAGAGTATACCGTGGACGCAGGGGACGTAAGAATTCGTAATACACCCCCAGCGCTGCCCCCAGCAGGCAGCAGCACACGAATCGGTGTGCTGCCAGCGCGGGGGCGGTCATCCGAACAGACGGCGCTTCCAGCCGGCTGCCTGCCTCGGTTCCTCGTAGGCCAGCGCGGAAACACTGCCGTCCACCTCCACCTGCCCGCCCTCCAGTGACAGGGTTTTCAGCTGCAATTCCTTTCCTTGCACGATCAGCGTCCCCAGAGAGGTCTGCAGCACCACCGTCGTATCGTCAAAGCTGACCACCTCTGTCACCCCAGTCATGGTCAGCTGCCGCCGCTCATTCAGACAGAGCTTGTGGGGCATATGCTCATCCGCCATAGCCATCCCTCCTTGCCTTGCCATACGCTATGCCTTAGGCGGCGGGAATATGCCGCATTTTTTATTTTGCTATGCTTTTGCACAGCAAAAAGCAGCCAGAACGTTTTCCGCGTTCTGGCTGATATCATCGCTAGTTCTCCATCTGTTTTCCCAAAAAACCGGCAGCGGTCTTGACCAGTCCCTGATCCGCTTCCTGCAGAGGACTGTCGTTTTCCCCCAGAAGCAGCAGCACGCAGCCCATAAGGTCGCCCTGAGACAAAATCGGCGCGGCGGCGCCAAGGTGGTATTTCTCCTCCCCGTCGGCCGCCAGAATGGGGGCGTCCCCGTTTTTGTAGAGGTAATTTTTCCGCTGTTCCATGAGTTTTTCCAATTCCGGCGAATTGGGTTTGTCCATCAGCTCCCGCTTGGGGATACCGTAAAGGGCGATAATGCTGTCCCGGTCGGTCACCGCGGCGATATGCCCGGTAGCGGACCCGATGGACTCACACATCTGGGCAGCGAACTCCTGCAAGTCGCCCATAGGGGAATACTTACGGAAGATCACGCCCCCGTCCTTCTCCGTATAAATCTCCAACGGGTCACCGTCACTGATAACATTGACACGGAAAACCTTGTCCTCGTGGTTTTTGGAGGACTGAATCAGGGTGTTTTCGCTATTTTCCGTGCCGGAATTAAAATTTACGGCAATGTCTCCCTGGTTGACGTGGAGCAGGGTGTCCACATCGCTGTGGAGCCGGATCTCCAGCCGATCCTCGAATACGTCGATGCGCTCTATCAGCAGTTCCAGGTCGTTTCGTTCCAGCGTTTCCTTGGAAAGAATGTCCCCGAATACCTCCATGGCGGTTTTGGCGGCACGCCCCGCCTGAATGATGGTGTTCCGCTTGTCCGAGAGCATACCGATCTGGTGATCCAGCCCCTCGATTTTCTTTTGCAGATCGGCTTCCAGCTCGTCATAGGTCTCCGCCAGAAGCTCCTCCTGATCCGGGTGCTTTACCGTGTCCCGGATGCGCTGCCGCTTGGTGGCTTTTAGCTCCTCCCGCAACTCCTCCATGACCTGGGCCAGATGGTCGGCGGATTGCTCGGTTTCCACCACATCGGAATCCTGCCGTGCCAGTTCGGCGTTCAGTTCTTCCAGCATGACATGGGAATGCTCCATGACCCGCCGCACATAGATTTTCAGCAGCTCGTCCAGCTTGTCCACCCGGATGTGGTGGGAGCTGCACCCGGAACGGCCCCGGCGGTGGTAGGTGCCGCAGGTGTAGGCGGCGCTCAAATCCCTGCGGCTCATGGCAAACATGGGGCTGCCGCAGTCCCCGCAGAACAGGAAGCCGGAGTACACGTTGTCGTACTTCTTCACGCCCCGGTAATTGGCGGTGGAACGCTTCTCCCGGAGGGCCCGGGTGGTGGCAAAGGTGCGGTAGTCGATAATGGGCTGGTGGTGGTTCTCGATGACGATGTGCTCCTCCTCCTCCCGTTTCACATCCTTGCCGTTGATCTTGGCTCGGGTGTATTTGGCCTGACGGAAAGTGCCGATATAAAAATCGTTGTCTAAAATCCCCTGCAACGTGACGATGGCCCAGGCGGCCTTGGTTTTCCGGCTGGTGGGTTCCCCCGCCGCCTCTTTACGCATCTGCTCCGACATCCGTGGCGTTGGAATGCCCTGCTCTGTCAGGTAGTTGGCGATTTTCTTGTAGCCCCAGCCCTGGTTGTTGTACAGGTCAAAAATCTGCCGCACGATCTCCGCTTCCGTGGGGACGATCTCAAATTCTTTCTGCTTGTTGATGATATAGCCGTAGGGGGCGGCACAAAGCCATTTCCCGTCGGCCTGCCGCCGCCGGATGACGTTTTTTACCTTTTTGCTGGTGTCGGTGACAGGCATTTCGTTGATGAGAAACTGAAACTGGATTTTCAGCCAGTCGTCATCGTTGGGAAAGTCGATGTTGTCTCCCACGGAAATGATGCGAACGCCTGCATCCCGCAGATCCTCCAATTCCACCAGCCCCCGGGAATTTCGCCGGGAAAATCGGGAAAAATCCTTCACCACCAGAATGTCATACTGATGCCGGATCAACCCCTTTCGCATGGCCTGGTAGCCCTCCCGCTGTTCAAAGGTATAGCCGGAACGGTCCCGATCCTCATAAAAGGTCAGGCTGCTTCCCGGAAAACGGCGGTTCACAAAGTCCCGGATGATGGCCTTTTGGTTTTCAATAGACACATTGTCCCGGTCCAGTTCCTCGTCTACGGAGATGCGGCAGTAGCCGGCAATGTCAAAGGTTTCAGTCATGGTTATTCTCCTTTGAGGTATTTTTCGGTCTGGCGGTCAAATTCAGAAATATAGTCTGCATCCTGCCGTTTACGGAATTCCTCGTAGATGCTGCTGACCTTTTTCACCGCCGTCTCCCGGGAAATGTGGCCCTTGCCGTCCAATACCTGGCGGCGGTTGTTGGTCAGAAAACGGTCCGTCTCTTTCAGCCAGTCTTGCATGGACATGAGCTGCTCGTCCTCGGCCATCAGCTCGGCATAGTCGATGAACATGGTCACAAGACGATTCAGCCGGGAAAGCTCTTTCTGATTCAGGTAATTCTTCGCCACAAGTGTGTCGCTTTTGAGGATTTTCCCATCCGGCGCCCCCTTCCAGGTGGTCAGACCCATGGTGGGGCTGTCCAGAGTGGCCCGCTGGGAAAGTAGTTCCGCCGCCGTCTTGCCGGTGACGGCATAGTGCAGCTTGTTCTGGACAAAGGCATAGAAGGCTTTCGTTGTCTCACTGTTTTTATCGTAGTCATAGCTGCACTGTTCAAAGACATCCGCAATTTTCTGATAGGCCCGCCGCTCACTGGCACGAATTTCCCGGATCCGTTCCAGCAGTTCGTCAAAGTAATCCCTGCCAAAGGGGCGGCCGTTCTTCATCATCTCATCGTTGAGAACAAAGCCCTTCTGGATGTACTCTTTCAGTGTTTTCGTCGCCCATTGGCGGAACCGGGTGGCTTTTTTGGAGTTCACACGGTAGCCTACGGCAATAATGGCATCGAGGTTGTAGTGGTCAATGCTGCGCTGCACATTGCGGTTGCCCTCTCTGCGAACCACTAAGAATTTCTTAGCAGTTGCGTTGAGGGACAATTCTTCTTCGGCGTATATGTTCTTCAAGTGCTGAATGATATTTTCTGGGGTACAGTCAAACAGCTCTGCCATACCATTCTGACTTAGCCAGAAGGTTTCCTCCGCAAATATCACACTAACATATTGCTTCTCGCCCTCGTCATTGTACAGCAGAATTTCTCCCTGATTTGCAATTTCGTTTCCCATTTCTTTTCCTCCAGTATCCGTTGTATCAGTGCATTTGCAGTACATTGTGGTCTTTTGTTGAATGATGTAATTACAGATAATATTGTACATCATATTCCTGTACTTTGCAAGGACAAATTGAAAATGGGCAGAGGAAATTTCTTCCCTCCGCCCCAGAATTCAGCGTTCCAAGCTTGCCGTCCGCCGCTTCTTCTCCCGCTGCACCGCCAGTTCCGCACTGCGCCGTTTGTTATACGCCAGCAGGGCCATGGTGTTCTCCTTCAAATCCTCCTGCCCGGAGTGAAATACCGCCACCATATATTTCTGCTGCTTCCACTGGGCATACATGGGCTTCAACTGATTTTGCAGAGCCTCGTCCCCACTCTCCTTTCGGCTCAGCCACACCTGCACCAGCTTCTTTGCATCATCCTGAATAATTTCCATGTTACTGCCCCCTTTTCTCCGAATGATTTCCAGAATTTTCTTTTTTAATACGAATGGGCGTGCTCCTTTCTACAGCAGGGAATCCTGCGCGCTGGTTTGAGAATCCTATTTTCTGTCAATCTTCCCGCCGCTTCTGCCAGACAATCTCATAGCCCAGTAAATGGTCATGGCCTCTGCCCACATCTGGTCGATGTAGGCGCGGGACACTGTTTCGTTTTCCAGAATGTGTACCTCCGCCTTATCCGGCTCCACCATGACCGGCAGGAAACGACGGTTGCCTGCCCTGTCCAACGGCAGGAAATCCAGCGAATTGGAAGTGCCGGCAAATACGCACTGCCTCGGCCGATCCTCCGGGTGGATGTCGTAGGGCACCTTATAGGTTCCCTTCTGGCGGCTGATGAAGCTGCGGATCTCCTCAATACTTTTCGCACTGGCAGTGGCCAGCATCTCCGACATTTCGATGATCCAGTGTCCCTGCATTTTTCGGTATACATTGTCATCATCGATCTTTTTCAGATCATCGGAAAACCATTCGTCCCGCACGACCAGCAGCCGGAAGAAGCTGGACTTGCCCGCCCCCTGACTGCCCACCAGACACAGCATCAGTTCAAATTTGATGCCGGGGTGGAACACCCGGCTGATGGCACCCAGCATGAAAATTTTCAGGCACTCGGTGTTGAACTGGCATTCTTCTGCCCCCAGGAATCTGTGCAAGGCGTGTGGAATGCGGAGCTGCCCGTCCCAGCGGAGCGCTTGAAGATATTCCTGAATGGGATGGAAGCGGTTTTCATTGGCAACAATGCGAATGGCATCCCGCAGCGCCTTCTCGTGGTTCAGATGGTAGTGCCGTTCGAAATACAGTTTGAGATAACTCATGTCCCGTTCCGTGATGGCACTGCCTGTCCGCTCCCAGCCAACATCGCCCACGATGCAGTCCCGCTCGGTCAGCACGTTGAATCGAATGGTTCCCCTCAAATTCTCGTCATGCTCCAGAACAAAAATGCAGTTGTCAATGGTTTGCAGGACATTGTCTTTGCCGTTCTTCTTGAGATTCAGAAGTATCTCCTGTCGTGTCATTGCCATGGATTCGTTTACCAATCTTCTTCACCACCTCTCTGTAATGTTCGTAAACCGTTTTCACTTCTTCCGTAGTTCCAAACTCCAACTCAAAAATCAACTGGCGGATGTCCGTCTGTCTTTGAAGTGCTTCGATAAACAACGGGTGCCATTCTGCATCCGACGCCTTTGGGCAATACCTTTGCTTCCAGTCAATCAGTAAATCGTAGTAGCTGTGAAGAATTTCCTTCGCGTAGGAAACCCATGTTTCCATTTCTGTCCGGGCAGCCGGTGGTCCTCGAGGGTAATCGTCCACCGAAATCCCAAAATCTGCGGACAGCTTTTGTGCTGCTTCCCCCGGTGGAATTCCAAAGAGCCGGGACACAAATGTAATAACGTCTCCCTGCGCGCCGCAGCCGAAACAGTGAAAGCCCCGGCTGAGCTTCAGGCTGGGCGAGTGCTCATCGTGGAAGGGACATAACGCCATCCCGGAGGTATTCACTTTTAAGCCATAGCGGGGAGCCACTTCCCGGCAGGTCAATCCTTGTTTCAACGCTGGATAGTAACTCATGTTTCCCTCCTTCAGTTGAATTTGTCACAGGATACCCATTTACCAGGTATCCCCGTGTATTCACTTTTCAAGATGCAGGCGAACAAACTCCCAAAGGACGCAAAAAAAAGGACATGGCAACAGCGTGAAAGCTGTTTGCCATGTCCTCTCGATGGTCCTCGTTCTCACCAAAGCTGGTGGATGCAGGCTCTTATCCGGCTTCTATACTGGAATCAATCCAGCGTGTCCGGCGGTTGAACTTTATGCAAAACGTGTCAACAAAAATATGAAGTTGTTATCGCAAGTTGATTTAGAAAGTTTGTTCGTATATCAGGAGTATAACATATAAAAAGTACAGTGTCAACATCTAATTCAAAAATATTTTCGAGAATAAACCTTGCTCGTGCAAAATCAAAAGCGATTGAAAATCGCGCAGCCGCAGACGGATAGACTGCGATTGTCGGGGCCTGGGGCGGAGCCTCAGCAAGCAGAAACCCACTCGTTCCGTGGAAGGGGGACGGGGGGATTTTGCGCATCTGTATTACAGATGCATTGCTTGCTAATATTCGTTTACTAATATTCGTTTAGCCCCTTACAGCTTGAAAATAGGTTTGTAAAGAGGCTCTTATCTAAGCTGCAATAGTGACCATAAACCTCGCTGCGACAAAAGTCGCAAGCAGTGTCTGGGTGCTACCCAGCCGCATTTTCGCTTGTTGGGGGATTCCCCAAAGCCCCGGGATCAGAACAAGGTTCTTACCTGCGCATTTTTGCAAATGCTTTTTATTTGGAAGGAACAACATTGTTGGTAGGCATCGGAAAGTTCAGGAAATAACTGTTCTTCACAATTCATCAAGGTGAATAGAGCAATAGAAGGGTGCCGCAAAAACCGCAGCACCCTTCTATTGTTAGTCGAGCAGCGTATCCTCAGTAACAATATCGCTGTCATCTATCAGTGACATTTGAACATATTGCTCGTCTGTATGATCCGTTTTCCCGGAATATTTGATCAGATAGAATTCAAGAATCTCTCTCAAATCGTCTGGCCACGGGATATTTCGCAATTCCGACTTGTTATGGGATACAATTTCCATTGCTTCGTCTGAAATACAGTAGAGCCTGTGCTGCACACGCTGGAGATTGTCCTCCAGACACAGGTACAGAGTTGTTCCTTGGGTGGTTGCCATGCCCCAGACAGGTTCGCCCTTTGCCACCTTATCGACCCAGTCCAGTACCATCCACGACTTGCCGATCTTCGATGCGCCACCCAGGATACACACACCCTGGGGCAACAGCCCCTTGATGCAGAACAACTGTGCACCGAACTCCATATCCCACAGAGTTTCACCATCTACAGCTTTCAACTCATTTTCCATATTCTCACCTCCTTCAACATAAAAAGAAAAACATCGAAGCTGATTCATCAGCCTTGACGCTCTTCTACATACATTGTGGACGATTTTTGATATTCTCATAGTATTCCATGACAGGTTATTTCCATTTGTCATGACAAATACAGCAGAGGTAGAAATATGTTTGACAGTATTACATTTTCCGTTGGCAAGAAAACTATCATTCTTCACGAGCAGGAGTTTACACTTGGAGATATCCCCACGCAGATTCTCAATCTGACATACTGCGAAATCAGAAGAAGGTTAGAAACACTGAATCAGGCGAAAGCGTTATCCCGCCAGTATGAAGCAACGGAGGATTTCTCATTCTGGTTCCAGGCAAACGAGCTGTATCTTCAGGTAGAGATGGAACTGCAAAAGCATTCTTTATTTTCGTTGCTTATATCAAACAGTTCCATGCTGCTGAAAGCAACTGTGCTGAGAATTGAGGATTGGCCATGTTACAAGACATCCATAACAGACATCCATGTTTTTCGGCAGAATATACACTTGTAAAAGCCATCAGTCAGAGTTAATATCACCCAAACCTTAAAAGAACGGTGATGTTATAAAACAATTCTTTGACACCCTGAAAACACACATCGAGCAACACCCGCCCAGCTTCGGTGATATGGAGGTAATATCACCGATTCGGCGAAGAGCGCCGTCATGGGCGAGCTGCACCGCGCGTTCCGCCCGGAGTTTCTGAACCGTCTCGATGAGATGATCCTCTTCAAGCTGCTCACGAAAGACAACCTCACCGGCATCATCGACATCATGGTCGAAGGGCTCAAGAAGCGCCTGGCCGACCGCTCACTCAAGCTCTGCATCACCGACAAGGCGAAGGAGCTTATCATCGAGCGCGGCTACGATCCGCTCTACGGCGCGCGTCCGCTGCGCTGGTATCTCCAGAGCAGCGTGGAAACGCTGCTGGCAAGAGTCATTCTCTCCGGCGATCTCGCCGCGGGCAGCACGCTCACGGTGGACGTCGAAAACGACGAGCTCGTCTGCCGGTAAACCGATAGAAAAGAAAACGCTGTGCAAACGAAAGTTCGCACAGCGTGATCGTGTCAAAGATCCTTTTTGACATGCTCAACCGCCCCGGCAGGATTCCTGCCGGGGCGGTATTGCATCTGTGAATAAGGGCTTTTTTACAGCTCGTGCATGAGATCCTTGTTTGCTTCGTAGAGCTTGCCGTAGATATCCTTGATTTTGGCGTACAGTCCGGCCTTTTCGGGGTCGGGACGGTACACGTTGCCGACGCGGATATACCGCGACAGATCGGGGAAGCCTTGGAAGCAGCCAACGCCAATGCCCGCCATGAGCGCGTCACCGTAAGATGCGCCGAGCGCCACCTCCGGCGTTTTGACCTCGTGACCGGTCATGTCAGCAATGATCTGCAGCCAGACCGGGTTGCGCGTGCCGCCGCCGGTGCACATGAGATTATTGATCTTCAGCCCGTGTTCTTCGAGAATGTCGATGTGCTGTGCTACCGAGCAGGCGACGCCCTCCAGCCCGGCGCGGTAGATCTGATCGCGCGTGTGGTGGAACTGAAGTCCGAAGATGATACCCTTGGCTTCGCTGTCGTTGATCGGGGTGCGCTCGCCGGAGAAGTACGGCAAAACTACCAGCCCGCCCGCACCGGCCGGAACGTTGGCAGCGAGCTTTGTGAGCGCGGTGAAGGCGTTTTCTCCGCCAGCTTCCTGTTCCCGGACAAGGTCGGGAAAGAAGGTGTCACGCATCCACTTCGTTAGCGCGCCGGCGGCGTTCGTGCCGCCGTCGATGCTGTAGCGGCCTGGGATCAGGGAGTCCTCTTCCCAAATGCGGTCGTCGTGGATGAGCTGATCGGAACAGTAAATAATATAGCAGGTGGAGCCGAGCTGCACCATCAGATCGCCGGGCTGCAACACCCCGGCACTGATGGCCTCTGCGCCGGAATCGTCGGTACCGGTAATGACCGGCGTTCCTTCGGCGAGCCCAGTCTCCCGTGCGGCCTCGGCAGTGACGTAGCCGACAACATCGGTGGCCTCATGACCCTCGGCCAGCTGATCGCCGCGGCAGTAGCATTCACGTGCGAGCTTGTCGTCGATGCTGAGGTCGGGACGATAGCAGGGAATGAAGGACGAAACGGCGAGGTAGCGGTCGATGACGTATTTTCCGGTGAGCTTGGCGGTGATGTAGGAGGAAGCCGTAAGGAATTTATAAGTCTTCTCGTAGACTTCCGGCTCGTTGTTTTTGATCCAGAGCACCTTGGGCATGCAGTCGGAGGAACACAGTTCCTCGCCGCCCCAGAGCTCGTCGAGACGGTCACCGTAGTATTCTTCCAGATATTTGATCTCTTCTGTGGCGCGGGAGTCAATACCGTACAGAATGCCTTTGCGCAGCGGCGTGCAGTTTTCATCGACCGGCAGCACGTCGGCGGCAAGCGTGCTGCATCCAAAAGCAGCGATCTCGGTATTGGCGAGACCGGACGTTTCCAACAGCGTCTTAGTCAGTTTGCAGACATCGCCCCACCAGACGGTATCAGCGTCGTGCTCGAAGTAATGCGGCTTGGGGTTTTCCAGCCCGTGCGGCGTGGCTGCGGAGCAGACGACTTCCGCCTTGTCGTTGATGATGACGCCCTTGCTCTCGTATGTTCCGACATCAATCCCCATAAAATACTTTGCCATATGCCCTCCTTGCGCAATCGGCTCGCCGGGATCGGCCCGGCGGTGTAGAATACGGCGGCGGCAAGTAGAGGCTTACCGCCGCCATGTTGGTTTTGATAGTGGGTCAGAAGATGAAGCCTGCGACGAGGAACAGTATAGCGCTCAAGACCTCGCAGATCAACATATAGGGCAGAGCGGCGGAAGACGCCTCATACGCGTCGCAGTCGGTAGCGGCGGCGGCGACGAGAGCGCCGTCGGAGTACATGCAGCCCATGGAACCCCAAACGCCCGCGCAGATGAGAGCCGCGACAGCGATGTAGGGATTGGCGCCGATGATGCCGCACATCGGGACGATGATCGGCAGAGCCATCATGTAAAGCGTCCAGTTGAAGCTGCACAGGAACTCTGTGATGGAGAACACCACAAAAACGATGAACGGGAACATCTTGGGAGAGAGGAAGCTTGCGGTGATGCTGATGATATACTCAGCAAAGCCCATCTCGCCAAGCTGGGTACAGAAGTTGACGCCAATGGCAAAGAGCGCGGTCAGCATCAGCATATCGTGCATACCGCCAAGGAATACGTCTTCGATGAACTCGGTCGGGGTGCAGACGCCCTGCGCGACGAAGAGAATAAATGTGAAAATCAGACAGGCAATGATGCCGACCATGATATCAAAGTCATAGAGGAAGGAGACACCAACCAAGACAACAACGGGAAGAATGAAATTGATAAGGCGCGGCTTCACATGGGTAAAAATCTCCGTGCTGCTGACGGAAGCATCATTGTTGGTAGAATTGTCGGAGGCAACAGGAGCGATGGGACCGCCTTCCTTGACGCGCTTCACAGCGCGCTTGACCGGGCCGATGTCGGGCACGATGCCGAGTGCATACAGAAGAGCGAGAATGAGGGCAATGATTGGGAAGAACATGAAGGGAACGCACTTCATGTATTCCACGACACCCTGACCCGACGCGGCAAAGCCGGACTGCTCCAGAAGAACCGCGACAAACACAACCCACGCGCCAAGCTGCCAGAGGTTAGCCGGGGCAACGGCGGTCAGACGAATCATGACAGCAGATTTCTCACGGGGAATACCGTAGCCGTCATTGAGCGGGGTGATGGCGGTGCCAGTGGTGAATGCGGACAGCTCGTCGTCAATGGACAGGAAGACATCCATGATCCACATGATGATAAGCGCCAGCTTGGAGCTTTTGGCTTTTTTTCTGACAATTTCAGCAAAAGCCCTTGCACCGCCGCCCTTCGATATAGCGGCGAGAACGCTGCCGATCAGCAGGTAGAGAACGATCATGCGGATGTTGTCATAGTCCATCATCGCGCCGAGCTGGTTTTCGACCATGGCGGGCAGAAAATCCAGACGAAAGCGCATGAATGTGACGAGTGCAGTGGACCAAATAAATGCTTCAAGGAAGCCGTGCGTCAGAATACAAAATACGAACATCAGCGCGGGTATGGCAAGTGTCCATGCACCGTAAAAGGTCGAAAGCTCCTCCGGAAGAGCACCGTCGTTAAGCTCGATCAGCTCTTGATACTCTCCAATGCCAACCTGCTCATGCGGAGCAAACAGCGCAACGGCCACGAACGCGAGAATCATCAGCCCATAAGCTATGATTCGCTTGGGGGTAAAGAATTCCTTTAATGTTTCCACGTGTAATCCTCCTTATTTTTCTGAGACTCCCTCAGTCTCCATTTTGTGGTTCCCCTGCGAGAGGGCCGGAAGTCCGTTTGGACGAAGGCTCCGGCGGTGGAAAGGAAATACTGTCGCATCTCGTCAAGGTATACCAATTTCACCATCATCATACCTCTTGAAAAATGTCGTGTCAATATTGCAATAACACATAAAAAATCCAACGAATTTTGTCTAAAATGCACAATAAATGGAGCGCGCGAGGTATACCAGTTTTGCGGGAACGGTGGACAGGAGAAAAAACATTTGGCTGTTTCACCGGAGAAAATAGAATAAATTGCGGGAAATGCGGTGAAAATCAGGGCCTATTTCCGAATGTGAGTGGGTAGGGAAACAATAGGACTTTTCCATACCACGAAGCGGAATCTTTCATACCACCTGCATTTGAGAAATTTACGGAGCAAAAAAGGGCGTGCTGCGATCGTTGGCAGCACGCCCGGAAGGACGGTTATTGGGAAAATTACAGTGCAGAGACATAAGCCGGAAGAGCTTCCAAATTGGGTATGATCGCGTCGGCAAGCGCATGCATCTCGTCCGTCGGCGGCAGGAGATCGGGTACCATCACGGTCTGGCAGCGCGCGGCTGCCGCGCTTTTCACCCCGGCATAGCTGTCCTCCACGGCAAGACATTCCTCCGGAGCGAGACCGAGCGCCGCGGCAGCGGCGAGATAAATGTCCGGGGCGGGTTTGCTTGGACCGACCCGGTCGCCGGTGACGACAACGTCAAACAGCTCCCACACGCCGATCCGCTCCATGAGAAATCGGGCGTCTCCGTAGTCGTTGGAGGTGGCGAGACAGAGCTTGAAGCCCTGATCCTTCAGCCAGCGAAGCGCGGCGAGGGCGCCGGGCTTGGGTGAGACGCCGTTTTTCTCTATATAGTCGAAGAACAGTCGGTCGGTGTCACGACGAAGCCGGTCAAAGTCAAACGCCTTGCCGTAACGAGATTCGTAAAAGCTCCGGATGAAGGCCTCGTTCGTTCCGATGACATGGCGGAACGTATCCCAATCCAGAGTGAATCCCTGCAGAGAAAAGGCGTCCCGGTCCAGCGCATAGTTGTAGCTTTCGCTGTCGATAATCACGCCGTCCATATCAAACAGAACGCCGCGCGGCGCCGTTTTGCTCAAAACCATCACTCCATAACCGATGTGAAATTGAATTTGCGTCCGCTGTAGTAGGATTTGGAAAACTCGATCGGCCGGCCGGCGTCTCCGAAGGCGATCTCTTCGGAGATGAAGCCGTAGTCTCCCTCCTTGCATCGCAGAAATGTGACCTGCGGCTCATGCAGCTTGACGATGGACAGCACCTGCTTTACCTTGCAGAGCGTGATTCCGTTGCGTTCGTACAGCTCGGAGAGGGAGAAGACCGAAAAGTCGTAGTTTTCGATGTTGGGGATCAGCGAGAACGGGATGGTGGTGTATTCCAGAGAAAGCGGATCGCCGTCGCCCTGCCGCAGACGGATGATCTGGTAAACGTCGTCCTCTTCCGGAATGCCCAGCTTTTTCGCAAAGTAATATCCTGCCTTGCGGCGCAGCGTGTGCAGCATTTTGGAGCTCGGCGCAAAGCCCATGTCGGTGAGGAAGCTGGATGTGCCCTGAATCGTATCCATGCCCGAGCTGATCTTTGGCTGGGAAACAAAGGTACCGCGGCCCTGACTGCTGATGAGCAGCCCTTCGTCCACGAGCAGCTTCAGCGCCTTGCGGACGGTGATGCGGTTTACACCGAAGTTTTCGGAAAACTCCCGCTCCGTTGGTAGACGGGAACCGTAGGCGTATACGCCGAGCTCCACCTTACGGCGGATCGTGTCGGCGATCTGTACATAAATTGGCTGAGATATCATGCGTTATCCCTCACTGTCCATGGCAGGTGTCTGGCGGGTAAGCCATGCGGAAACGTTGTAGCGGTCGGCACGGTTGATGCTGACGGTGAACTCCGTGGGCGTTCCGGCGGCATCAAAGGTCGTGCCGCAGATATAAAACGCCGGCGTGTCCTGATCCACGCCCAGCCAGCGTGCTTCCTTCTCGGAAAGATGCGTGATGGAGAACGTCTGCATCTGCTGGGTGAGGACGATGCCGTAATCCTTTTCCAGGACCGTGTACAGAGAGCAACTGGAAAAATCGTATTTCTTCAGCCCCGGTACGCGGCAGGAGGGGATGTTCGATGTTTCAATGAACACCGGAACACCGTCAAGACGGCGCACCCGCTTGAGCTCGAACACTGACTCACCGATGGGGATGTTCAGCATCCGGGCGGCCTTGGCGCCCGCTTCCTTTTCCAGAAAGCTCAGCACCTCACTCGATACTTTGAAGCCGTCGGCCTCCCAGCCGGAGGTGCAGGAGAGAAAGCTGCGCGCATCCTCCTCGAATTTGGGCGGCGCAACGAAGCTGCCCTTGCCGTGCCGCGTCTCAATCAGACCCTCGTCCTGCATGCGCATCAGCGCGTTGCGCAGCGTAACGCGGCTTGTGCCAAGCGCTTCCGCAAAGGCGCGCTCAGAGGGCAGCTTGTCGCCCGGCTTGAGGCCACTTTTATCGATGTATTCTTCAATCCGCTCCCGAAGCTCTTCGCTTCGCACGAGAATGTGTTTTCCCACATGTGCCTCCATCCGCACGGTTTCCTGCGTTGCCGGCTCATCCGGCGAGAAAGACTGACCTGTGCCAATTTTTTACTATGTACTATTATACACAAGTTTTTTTCCTTTGCAATAAAAACTATTCTTTCGCTGCTGCTCGCGGCGGACAAACACACCGCCTCTGTATAATATGCACATTTCTTCCGGAGAATTTTTGTGTACTTGCAGGCTTGACACGCTGAAAAGTTGGTGGTATATTAAAAATCGCAATTGGATACTTTGTATACTTCAAGGAGGGTTTCCCATGAAAAATTTCAACGAAGAAAGTTACCTGCGAATCGGCAAAAACACCGTCGCGCTTAAGTCCCGTGTGGATGAGATCGTGGGCGAGGTGAGCAAGAAGGGCTTTAAGAACGTATTTCTCATCGGCTCCGGCGGCTCTTACGCCATGTTTATCCCATTTGAGTATTATCTCACCACGCAGTCACGCATTCAGACCTACTGCGTGATCGCCGCGGAGTTGATGGCGACGGGACACAACCAGCTCGGCGCGGAATCGGTCTGCATTTTCACCTCTACCTCCGGCACTACAAAGGAGACGGTGGCGGCGGCGGAGTACTGCCGCAGCAAGGGCGCTGTGACGATCTGCATTTCCGGCAACGACCAGGTGCCCTACGCCAAAAACGCCGATTATGCCATCATCAATAAGATGGACGACTTTTCCGCGTCGGACGCAGACTATCTGCTCCTTTATATGCTGACATTTGCGCTGATGCATGCCGCGGGCGATTTCGACGATTACGAGGACTTCTGCGCGAATCTTGCCAGAATGCCCGAAGCGCTCGTTTCGGTAAAAGAGCACAGCGACGCCTTCTGCGAGGCCTTCGCCGAGCAGTACAAGGATGAGACATATCATCTGCTCATCGGCTCCGGCAGTCTGTGGGGCGAGACGTATTCCTACGGCATGTGCGTCATGGAGGAAATGCAGTGGATCCGCACCAAAACGGTGCGCGCCGCCGAATTCTTCCACGGCACGCTGGAGATCGTGGATAAGGACACGAGCGTCATGCTGATCATGGGCGAGGACGCGAGCCGCGCCATGTGTGAGCGCGTGCAGCGCTTTGCCCAGCGCATCACGGAGCATCTCACGGTGTTCGATACGAAAGATTATGAGCTGCCCGGCATTGATGAGAAATACCGCCATCTGCTCTCGCCCATCGTTATGACGGCCATTCTCGACCGGCTCAGCATTCAGCTGGAGGATAAGCGCGGCCATTCGCTCGACATCCGCCGCTACTACCGTGTGATGGAATACTGATTTTTACAGGAGGGCATACCCAATGGAAAGAGCCGATTGGATTCTTCGCTCCCGGTCCATTTTCACTGGCATTACGCCGCAGGATGTCCGCGACGGTTTCGTCGCCGTGCGCGGGGATAAGATCGTCGGGGTGGGCGACGGTGACGAGTACGGCGAGCTGCTGGGGGAAAACACGCTCGTCACGGATGTCGGCAGCCGGACGGTGAGCTGTGGTTTGGTGGACAACCATGTGTTTTTCACGGGCTATATCTGGCAGCATAAGGGCTTTGACGCTTCCGGGGCAGAAAATGCGCAGCAAATGCTCTCGCTCGTCCGGGCGGCGGCAGAGCATACGGAAGGCACTGTATGCGGCCACGGCGCGGACTTTGAAGACTGGAGCGAGGAAGACTTAGCGCCCGGCGCGCTTACTGCGGCGTTTCCCGATCGGCCGGTCTGCGTGTTCAACGACGAGCGCAGCCGCTGCTGGATGAACGATGCGGCGCGCGAGCGTTATGGGTTTGACGGCACGGAATGCTATGCCGAGGTATGCTGTCATCTTTTGGAAGAGTTTTTGCAGGATAAGGCCGAGGTGCGCCGCTGGTATGAGGAGTTTCAGAACCTGCTCGCATCCAAGGGCGTGACCGCCATCAAGGAGATCGGCTTTGACGATTACAGCGGATTTCTGGAGGAATTGGCTGTAATGGAGCAGCAGGGCGAGCTGAAGCACCGCTCCTTTCTCGTTTCCCAGCCGGTAAAAGCGCCGGCGGATATGGACTTTGCCGAGGCATGCCGCCGCCGGTTCACCGGCGATATGCTTCGCTTCATGGGCTTCAACATCATGGTGGACGGCGATGCCGAAAGCTATGAGGCCGATCTTCTGCCTCCCTGGCCGGAAGGACAAGAGAACGCGGAGGTGGATTATTCCGCGCTCGAGGCGGTAGTCCGTGCGGCAGATAAGCGCGGTCTGCGCTGCTATATGCATGCCGAAGGCGACGCCGCTGTGCGCCACGTGCTGGATATTTATGACACCTGCAAGGGAAACCACGTGATCACAGATGTTGAGCTGATCGATCCGGCGGACCGCCGCCGCATGGCGGCACAGAAAACGGCGACCGTGTGCTATGTGCAGATCATGAACTGCTACCCGGAGTACGACGGCTACTATGGGCTGACGCGCTTCGACGAGAAGCGGCAGAAGACGATCTGGCCGTATAAGGACATGATCCGTGACGGCGTGCTGCTCAGCTTCGGCACCGATCTCCCGCTGGACGTACCCGATCTCGGAACGTCGCTGGAGTTTGCCTGCAACCGGCGCTTCCCGGACAGAAAACCAGAGGGAGGCTATCAGAAGCAGAACGCTTTGACGCCCGGCGAGGTGCTGTACTGCTGGAGCCGCAATGGGTATGCCGCGCAGCGCTCGCTCGAACAGGCGGGGACGCTGACGGAGGGAAAGTGGGCCGATCTGATCGTGCTCGACCGCGATCTTTTCTCCTGCGATCCGGAGGAATACCGCAGCGTAAAAGTTATCAAAACCGTCGTGGGCGGAAAAACCGTATACGAGGAAAACCGTTTCTGACCGAATGGCCACGGAACGCCGGTGCGCGCATCGGTGTCCCGCGCCGCAAAAATGAAAGGAATGGGAAAACTATGAGAGTCGTTGGCTACGGAGATAATGTGGTTGACAGATACGTCAACAAGAACCGGATGTTCCCCGGCGGAAACTGCATCAATTTCGCAGTATATGCCAAACGCGCAGGCGCGGAAAGCGCTTATCTCGGCGCGTTCGGCGAGGACGCCGAAGCAGAGCTGATTCGCGGCGCACTGGACAAGCTGGGTGTTTCCACGGACTACTGTCGTGCGGAGCCTGGCAGCGTGACGGAGCACTGCGATGTGGAGCTCATCGATGGCGAGCGCGTTTTCTGCGGCGAGGATGAGCGGGAAAACCTCCACGGCTCACTGCCGTTGGGTGAGGAGGAGCTGAAGTATCTGGCGGGCTTTGATCTTATCCACTCCGGCTGCTATGCGGAGACCGAGGACGAGCTGCAAAAGCTGCTCGGATTGGGGCCGCTGGTGGCGTTCGATTTTTCTGAGGAGGACGAGTTCCGCACGGAGAAATATCTGAACGCGCTCTGCCCGGTGTTGGATTTTGCGCTCTTTTCCTGTGAGGACATGACCCGCGGCGAGATCGAGAAGCTGCTGAGCCGCGTATCGGCAAAGGGCGTTTCCTATGTCCTGGCCACCATGGGCATGCACGGACAGCTTCTCTATGACGGAAGCAGATTTTACGACGGCTGCGTCAAGACCATAACGCCGGTGGACACGATGGGCGCGGGAGACAGCTTTTTTACGGCCTTTATGGTTTCCATGCTCCGGAAAGGCTGGCAGCACGGCGTGCGCCTCGGTGAAGACGCGCTGCAGGAATGCTTTGATTATGCCGCCGATTTTGCCGCGGACAACTGTCTGACCGAGGGCGCGTTCGGCTTTGGAGCGGCTATAGAAGCCAATGGAGTTTGAGAGGAGAGAAAAGATGAAAAAGATGAAGGTTGCAGCATTAGGCGATAACTGCGTGGATATTTACCCGCGCCTGGGCCGGTATTACTGCACAGGCAACGTCGTCGACTTCGCCGTGCATATGCAGCGGCTCGGCATACCCACCTCGGTGATTAGTACCACGGGCGATGACGTTTTCGGCCGGCAGCTCGTCCGGGAGCTTAAAATGGAGGATATTGATACCAGCCATCTCAAAGTTGCGCCCGGCCTGACAGCCGTTTCATATATGGATCTCATCGACCGGGAGCGCACCTACGGCGACTATGTCGAGGGCGTCATGGAAAACGTGGAGTTCGACGCGGAGGATATCCGTTTCGCCTGTGATCACGATCTCGTGCATACGGCAATATGGGGCAATGCCACAGAGCATCTTCCGCAGATTCACGAATCCGGAACAAAAATCAGCTTTGATTATGCCGACGAGCTGACCGATCCACTGGTGGAGCAGACGATCCCCTATGTGGACTACGCCTTTTTTTCCTTCGTGGAGCACACGGCGGAAACGGAGGAGTATCTGAAAGACAAGGTGCGGCGCGGTGCGAAAACTGCGGTCGCCACATTCGGTGACAAAGGCAGCCTCGCATGGGACGGCGAACAGTTTCACAGCTTTGGTGTGTTCCCGACCACAGTGGAAAACACGGTCGGCGCCGGCGATTCGTTTATCGCGGGGTTCATGAACGGAGTTCTGCGTGGCTGGTCGGTCGAAAAATGCATGGAACAGGGCGCTGCCGTCTCCGCTCAGGTCGTGTCCATCTTTGATCCCTGGGAGAGGAGGCCGATGCAAGTTGCTGATTGACGCCCACGTCCATCCGGCATTCATAGAGGAGCTGAATCTCGGAGAAGAAAAGTACCGGCGTAACGCGCAGGAGATGGGACTTTATAAAACCGAAGCCTTTGGTCTTCGGCAATGGGATGCGGATATGGCGGAATCCGGAATAGATAAGCTGTTTCTTCTTCCGCTTGCGTTGCCGGAGAGCCGCGGTGGCGCACTTGTCACAAACTGCCAGATTGCAGACCTTGTGCGGCTGCGTCCCGGGAAATTCGTCGGCTTTGCCAGCGTGGATCCGCATTCCGCCGCAGCGGCAGAGGAGTTGGAGTACGCCTTTGCGCAGCTTGGCCTGAAAGGGTTGAAGCTTCATCCGTCCAAGCAGCATTTTTCCCCATCGGATGAGCTGCTCACGCCGCTCTATGAGATCTGCCTACGGTACGATAAGCCCATCATATTCCATGCCGGCGTATCCATGGAGCCGGGAACACTCACAAAGCATTCACATCCGTTGGAATTTGAAGAGGTGGCATTCCGGTATCCAAAGCTCCGCATGTGCCTTGCACACTTTGGTTGGCCGTGGGTGCGTGAGGTGTGCATGCTTATGCTCAAATATCCGAATGTGTATACGGACACAGCCATGCTGTATTTCGACGATCCGCGCCAGTTTTATCATCAGTGTCTGGAAGTGGATATCGGCCCTGGGTGGATTGACCGCAGCCTGCGGCATCAGATTATGTTCGGCTCGGATGACCCGCGGCTGGAACAGCGGCGTATGATAAAGGCACTGCGGAATATGGATATGCGTGAGAGCACACGAGAGCTGATTTTCGGCGGGAATGCGTTGGAGTTTATTGGGGAGGCACTGTAATGGTAAAGCATGTTGCACTGGAATACATGACCAAAGCATATAACCAGCTCCTGCCCATAAGCGCGGATGTCCGCCGGGAGGTGAGACTGTCGGGGGTCGACAACGGTGTTGCGTATGTCATTACGCAGCATACGACCACCGGCATAATGATTAACGAAAAACTTGAATGTCTGGAAGACGATATTCTCCGCCAGCTCGGTCTGCTTTTCCCCGAGGATGGTGAATACTATCATGCGCGGTTCCTTCGAGAATACGGAGCCATGGCAGGAAACCCGACAGGACATCTGAAATCCATGCTCTCTGGCAATCACTGCGTTCTCCCCATCTTAGACGGAGAAATTGTCTGTGGCCGCGCGCAGGAAATATACCTTGCAGAGTTTGACGGTCCTCAGGAACGCACGATTTCTCTTGTAATCCTGGGCGAATAAAAAGAAAGGAAGAAAAATGAAAGGCACGATTCAAGAGCGCGTCGGTATCAGCAATATGACCTACCGACGGTATTCCCTTCCCTACTTTCTCCGCGCCGTGCGAAGGCTCGGCCTGACGAGAGTTGAGCTGAGCGGCTGCCATCCGCACTTCACGATCTATGAGCAGGAGCGCTTCGACCCCGCAGCTTTTGCCCGGCAGATCCGCGAGGCTGGCATCACGGTGCCGGTCATCGAACCGGAGCAGAACTTTCTCCCGATCAATATTGCTTCCGCTGACTCGTTCCTGCGTGAAAAGAGCATGGAGCAGCTGAAATTTTATATCGACTGTGCCCCATATCTCGGCTGCGGCATGGTGGTGGTCTATCCGGGCAAAAACGCCATGGACAAGCCGCATGAGGAAATGCTGAGCTACGCCTGCGAGTGTCTGCGTGAGCTTTGCGGCTACGCCGGAGAAAAAGGCGTGACGATCCTGCTGCAAAACGTTTCCTCCTGCATTTCCGGTATGACGCCCAACAGCAATGCGGTGGCGGAGATACTTGAGCGAGTTGGAGATGAGCGTTTGGCGCTGAGCGTGAACACCTGCGCCGTAGTAGCCGGCGGCGAAACGCTGGAGGATTATTTCCGCCGCTTTGGCTCCCGGATACGGGCTGTGCAGCTTTCTGACAGCGACGACGAAGACGAACAGTTCATCCTCGGCGACGGCACACAGGACATCGCCGCGCACCTTGCAGCCATGGAGAAATACGATTTCACCGGCCCCATAACGCTGGAAGTCACCATGGAGGAATACGCGGATGCACCGGATGAGAGCTATGAAAAAACGCTGCAGGTCCTGCAGCAGCTCTGGAAATGAGGGGAACGATGGATAAACTGAAATTTTCGCAGTTTGGCGTAATGAGCGTCAACTATCAGCTCTATAGTCTCGAATATGCGCTCGCATCCATCGCAAAAGCGGGCTTCCGCTACGTTGATCTCTGGGGCGGCGCACCGCACTACAGCTATTTTGACACTGCCCCCGGGCAGCGTGACCGGCGCATCGGCGAGATCCGCCGCATGCTGGACGACAACGGCCTGAAGGTCTCGGTTTTCACCGCAGAGCAGATTTGCCTGTACCCCATCAATGTCGCGTCTTCCAACCCATATGTACGGCGAAACAGCCTGGAAATCGTAAAAGGGTATCTGGAGGACACCAAGGCACTCGGTGCGATCTATTTCTTCCCACAGATGGGCTATTGCCTGTTTGACGAGGACAAGGCGGCGGCATATGACCGGTCGATTGAATCGCTGCGTGAGATTAATGCCTATGCGGAAAAACTGGGCGTTAAAATGGTGATGGAGCAGCTGCAGCGTTATGAATCCAATCTGTGCTACGATAAAACGACGCTTAAACGGCTAATCGACGCCGTCGGCTCACCCAATCTCACGGCATGCATTGACTGCGTTGCCGCCGCCGCAGGCAACGAAACGGTTGAATCCTATTTTGAAACGTTTGGAACGATCAACCACCTTCATCTGGCGGACGGCTGCCCGGAGGGGCACATGGTTCCCGGCGAAGGAACCAACGATGTAGAGGGATATCTCGAAACGCTGGTACGGCACAATTATACCGGTACGATCACCATGGAGATCAACAACCAAATGTATTTTGATGATCCCGATGCCGCGACAAGGAAAACGGCGGAATGGCTGCGCCGCTGCCGCTGGGTCGATGCGGAGCATTGAACATAGGAAGCATCGGTCAACAAGAGGAGCGCACGTCAAACAGCTAAGCTCTTCGGCGAATGACATATAGTACGTAGAGTGGCACAATGAAATCGTAAATTGTTTATCTTATTTGCATTTATACAGGGAGGAATAGAAAATGAGCTGGTGCAAAGAGCTGTTTGGTCACGAAAAACCCGTTATTGCGCTGCTGCATCTCAATGCATTCCCCGGCGATCCATTATACAAAAAGGGCGATTCCATGAAAAAAACCGTGGAAGATGCCCGCCGCGATCTGCACGCGCTGCAGGATGGCGGCGTTGACGGCATTCTTTTTTCCAACGAATTCAGTCTGCCGTATCAGAGCGATGTTGACCCGGTTCAGCCGTGCGGCATGGCTCGCGTCATTGGCGAATTGATGAGCGAAATCACTGTGCCTTACGGCATCGATCTGGAGTGCGACCCCATGGCAGCGCTTGATCTTGCCGCCGCGGTTGACGCGAGCTTTATCCGCGGTACTTTTACCGGCGCTTACGTTGGCGTGGAGGGCATCTCGGATATCGATACCTCCAAGATCCTCCGCCGCAAAAAGGCGCTCGGTCTGGACAACTGCCGGCTTCTTTATTTTCTCAACAACGAATCGGACGACAACCTTGTACCCGTAAAATATCCGGAACTGGCTAAGGCCATCATTTTTGACTGCAAGCCGGACGCCTTCTGCATGACCGGCGCCCATGCCGGGATCGAGGCGAACAGCACGCTGATCGAAGATGTGCGTGAGGCGATCAAAGGCCGGGGTGTTCCAGTTTTTGCTGCCACCGGCTGCCGCCGTGACAACATCGAGCAAAAGCTCGACATTTCTGACGGTGCGCTTGTTGGGACAACGTTCAAGGTGGACGGCGTTTTTGAAAATCACATCGACCCGCAGCGCGTCAAAGACTTCATGGAAGTTGTTGCCGAATACCGGAAGGAACACAACGACTGATCCGCCTGCATAGTCAAGACCACCAGCGTAGCCGGTGGCTTGCACAAGCCCTATAAGGGCGTAGGACAACCGCGCCTCAAGGCGCATGAAAAAAGTTCGCCAATCGCAGCACTATTACGGGCTGCCCCCTTCTGGGGGCGGCTCTTTATTTGCCCTTGCTTACTGGCTCACCTGTAAACGGGTCGGTAAATTCTTTCAGACGGATCTGGTCCGCGGCTACATCCTCTTGCAACTGATTCCGTACATATTCCTGTATTGCCTTCTCATTACGCCCTACCGTGTCCACATAGTAGCCGCGGCACCAGAAATGCCGGTTTCCGTACTTGTACCTCAGATTCGCATGCCGGTCGAAGATCATCAGACTGCTCTTTCCTTTCAGATATCCCATTACCTCTGACACGCTATACTTCGGCGGTATCTTAACATACAGGTGTATGTGATCCGGCATTGCTGCTGCCTCCAGAATTTCTATCCCTTTTCTTGCGCACAGGGCGCGGATGATCTGCCCTATGTCTGCTGAAATTTGCTTATAGCCTATCTGGCGTCGGTATTTCGGCGCAAACACAATATGGTATTTGCAGTTCCACTTACTATGTGCTAAACTATCTTTATCCATTTGGATAACCTCCTTTGATTTTGTCTGTTGTCGGTTGGCGAACCTGACACTACTCTATCATTGGAGGTTTTCTTTTTCTATCCATAAGTGGAACTCTTTATGTCCACCGGCGTAGCCGGTGGTTGCCTTTTTTACAAAAAGCAATTAGCCTAATCTGTCTGGTAGACAAATTAGGCTAACAATTTAATATTGAGCCGAGTTTACTCTCGATGTAACTCTTTTGCAGCTTGCATCTCAAATCCGGCATATCTCACGATTTCTGCGATGGCGTTCATAGCCCACTTCGGGCTGCTGTAGTCCCGGATGCAATCTTCGATCCGCCCGTTTCGGATTACCCACACCATTGGGATGCCGTAGCTGATCCAGATTTTGATCACGAGTGTATCGGTGCTCTCACCGTACCAAGCGACCTGCACTTTGCAGTTCCATTCGCGGCCGTATACCTCGCAGCCGGTAGGCGTCATGGCGCCGGTGTTAGTGAAGCCGTTCTTCTCAATGAGCTGGTTGAAGTCCTTGTTTGCTTTTTCGATTGTCATTGTGTTTTCCTCCTTGCGTTTGTTACAACAAACAAGCCAGCGAAAACTGAAAAAGCCCAGACCTAAAAGCAAAAAACAGCGGCCACACGGAACAATTCCATGTGGCTGCTGCTTTTTTGCCGCTTGACGGTGTCAACCGAATGTTATTCTGTTTAACACTCTGGCGCACACGCTTTCGGCGGTCTTTCTTATTCTTCCTGAAATCCACGGACGGTATGGATGCTGGCACGCATAATAAAGTTGGTGGCCTATTACGAGGACCGGGACAACGGCGAGATCGTGGAGTTCATGCGTACCAAGTGCTGGCGCACATTTTGATTTGTAGGGAATATTTCTTCGACATTCTAAGCAAAAAGTTCCCCAACAACAAAACCGGGCATCTGCTTTGAATAGCAGATGCCCAATTTTTACCTTCCCGAATACATACCGTTAAACTTCATTTTTCGTCAGTATGTACCATCCCAGCGGTTCCTTTTTGACAGATCCAGCATTGCGAAGCTGAAAATTTCCCACCGTGTCAATGATGTCTGCAACGGGTCACCCTCGCGGATACGGAGGGTTCTTCTGATCTCCTTCGGAATGACGATCCTGCCCAGATCGTCCACCCGTCGCACAATGCCTGTTGCCTTCATAATTCTCTTCTCCTTTGAAGCGCGTGACGCGCGGTTTGCTCCTGTAGAAGTATTTGCAGGAAAAGGGGAATTATGTATGGGTGCTGCGGCAATCTTCTTCTCCGGTTGCGTCAGTTTTAAGGCAATACCGCACAGAAAAAGGTGCCAAAAACCGCCGAGTGTGATATAATAAACTTATGGATAAACAGATGACAATTTCCGCATTCAGCGATGAACTGGCGCAGGTGCGGACGAAGAAAAAAGAATTTCTCATACTGAACTCCAATTAAAATCTTTAAAAAAGATTTTAGGGTCTATCTGAA
>ERZ791884.863-NODE-863-length-25993-cov-5.942864_pt1 | contig 25993 bp, 9 predicted proteins | sample MGYA00509941_ERZ791884 | MGnify/ENA primary metagenome ERZ791884 (study PRJEB30046, sample SAMN00792095) | human gut metagenome | study: EMG produced TPA metagenomics assembly of the A metagenome-wide association study of gut microbiota in type 2... | reverse complement strand
ATTCATTTCTCCTCTCCCCAAAAAGCTCACGCTTTTCGAGGACCCCGGAATTAAACAAACCTTTTTTGCCTCCCTTGTAAAGGGTGCGGGTCTCCGGTGGAGACCTCTGCACAAAGTGCAGAAGCACCGACCGAACCGACAGGTGAGACGGTGGGTGCAACTTGTTGCACTCGGAGGGATTGAAAAATAGCTTGGACATCGAGTCCAAGCTATTTTTTGCGCTTTTTGTCTTTTGTTCGGGGGCAGTACCCTCGTACAGCTCCCACTCGCAAAATACAAAATTTATCTCACTTTCTCAAGGTCTATCATATATATTATTCATTTACCGGTTTGATTCTGTAAACTACCGTTGAATGTTTAGGTATAGATGCCGAAATAGTAGTTCCGGTTGTGCGCTCGTCAGTCCACAAGTCGTGCAGTTCATATCCTGACGGTACTTCTTCAATACCCAAATACTTGTCTTTAACAAGTTCATCAAGCTTGAAGCTTACGCTTTTTGTGGAAGATTTTGTGTTAAACAAGCACAGTGCAACATCACCGTTTGCAAGCGGCCTTGCAATAATATCAATTCCGCTTTCTTTTTTAATCCTTTTTGCCGGTTTGCCGAGAGCGTCTTGGTCAACTGCAATCATATGCTTGTTTGTAACTATTTTGAGCGTGTTATTTTCTTTGTCAGGCATACCGTTTGTTACAAATTGCCTAATATCATTGCCGAGCATAAGCGGAGCGGCAAGCATACACCAAAGTGAAAAATGTGCTCTGTTTTCATTATCGTCAAGATTTCCGTTGCCAACTTCCAGCATATCAGGGTCATTCCAGTGGCCTGCACCCGCATATTTGTAAAGCTTTAATGTGCGGTTATATATCCAAACAATGCTGCTCCATTTAGGCATAATATCAGGTGTTGTGCGCCACATTGAACCTGCCTTTGCGCCCCAAATGTATGGGCGTGCAGTACCCCATTCGCATATTGAAAATGTTATAGGCTTTTCCGGTGTTCTTGTAACTTTTGCCCACATTTGCGTAGCTTCTTTAAGTGCGTCACCCATACGCTTATATTGAACAAAAGATGAATCAATATTAGTTACAATAGGGTTTTTGATTGTCATATGGTTTGTGCCGCTTGCAAGTTCAACCATAATTTGCTGCCTTCCCAAAGGGCTGAAACCTTTTGTTTCAGGGAAGAAAAGTTCATGCATTTTGCCGTTAATATCAATTTGCATATACTGCTTTTTCTTTGCTCTTGATTTATGGAAAACAAAGGTTAATACATATTCACCCTTTGTATCAACATCAAAATCAAAGCTTGCCGAGCCTGAACCGTGGCTAATAAATCCGATAGCCTTTTTGCTTGGCACATCGGGCATTTTAATAATCTTTGCTCTGCCGGTAAACTGTGCGTCCTCCGGCCTTAAATCAAGCTCAAATGCACTTTTTTGCTTTGTAATTTCTATATGTTCAATCGCCGGGCAGTCACCGCTTATTCTGTCATGGTGGCAAAAATCATATTTGAAAAATTCACATCCCCAAGATGCAAGCGTTTTGGCATCAAGCCTTTCATTGCCGAGTGATGCAGGCAAATCCTCACAGGTGAGTGTACCGTTTGATGAATAAAGCCCTACCTTTAAGCCGAGCGAGTTAATATCTTTAATAAGATTAGGTATACCGCGGCTGAAAGTGCCGAGGTCACCCTGCAATTTACCGTCGCTGTCACGAAGAGAGCTTTGCCAGCAATCATCAAGGTTAATAAATTCATATCCTGCGTTTGCAAGGCCGCTGTCTTTCATGGCGTGGGCTGTCTGCATAATTATATCTTGATCAATATTATTTCTGAATGTATTCCAGCTTGACCATCCCATCGGCGGCGTTTTTGCAACCTCGTTTGAATAATCCTCCTCTTCGCTGATGTCAATGGTGAGCGAAGTCGGAATAAATACTTTCTTTAAAGCACATATCGGACATTTACCGTTAGCTTTCATATTCAAAAACCAAGAAATGAATAAAACAAGTAATACCAACAAAACAGCAATTAAAATTATAGCAATGTACTTCATTCTAAACCTATCTCCTTAAACATCTCAAGCTCCTTTTGAGCTAAAATATACGTCTTTTCATCATCAAGCGAATTTACTGCATTTAGCATAAATTCTTTTTTGTGTTTAAAATTATAAATAATTCGATACACCCAAGCGTACAAAATAAGCCAAGGCCTACCGTTAATAAATTTTATATAATCAATATCCTTAAGTTTTTTATACGGCGGAAAGAGCAGGCGAAGCTTTGTTATAAAAGATGAAGCTTTTCTACCTTTTTCAAGCTCTTTTCTTGCGATGGCAATACCGTTATTTTCATTATCATTGCCAAATGCACCGCAGTTGCAAAGATATTCTTCAACTTCTTTTGTATCAATATTGTAATTGGCACCGTACCCAAAAAAATTGTTGCAAACATTAAGCATTGTTTTGCCGAATGTTTCAAGGCCTACGGGTTTTAAATATTCAAAAACCCGTACTAAATCAATGTTTGAATTTTTAAGCATAATTGCAAGGTCAACAATAAGCTTAATTCCCGCACCGTAAAATTTGAAATGGTGTGCTGTATGTGCAATTAGATATGCAAAGTGAAAATTATTATCAAATGTTCCCTCAAATCCGTCAAATACAGCATAATCAAATGCATTGCAAAAAGGCTCTTCATCATAATGGTTTATAAGCTTTGTGTGAATTTCAAACAAAACATTGTTTTTAACATAGTTATATACCGGCCCATTTTGCTTAATGCAGTCAAAACCATTTGATGTGAGAAGTTTTTTCACTTTGTTTCGGTCACATTCTTTAATAAGTATGTCTATATCGCCCATAACGCGACTTTCGGGCACAGGGTAGCTCTGTTTAAGCACTGCGCCTTTAAACACGATATACGGCACCCTGGAAGCTTTGAGAAGTGTTTTCACTTCTTTGAGCATATTCGATTGAAGGTTTGCAAGGTATATCAAATCAAAAAAGCTGTTTTCAACCGCATTTTTAAATTTTGGCGATATATCATTTTTGTTTTCAGCATTGGTAACTGCACAGTTAACAATTCCCAAAAGGTTATGAACCTTTGCATATCTGTAAATTTTTTTGTAATCAACGCTTGTATCGAAAATAAAGGCGTTATTGTTAATATAATTTTTGCAAAGGTTGATAAGTGCTTTATATTCCTTATCCATATCAGTTAAATACTGCATTACCTACTACAAGGCTTAATAATGTAATAATAAGGCCTGCAATGAACACACCGAGTGAAATTACAACAAAACTCTTTTTCTTATCAAGATGGAGGAGGGAAGCAAGAAGTGCGCCGGTCCATCCGCCTGTACCCGGAAGCGGAATTGCCACAAAAATAAGAAGCCCCCAAATACCGTATTTATCAATTTTATCTCTCTTTTTTAATGTTTTATCTTCAAGCCAATAAACGAATTTATTTATGCCCGGAACTTTTTTTAATAAGTCAAAAATCCAATTTATTAAAAGAAGTATAAAAGGAATAGGCAATATATTACCTAAAAAGCTGATAATAAAGCCAACAAATGGGTTCATCTGCAACAGCACGATTGCTGTGAACATACCGAGTCTGCATTCTAATATAGGGCAGAGTGAAATTATAAATACAACAAGCCAATCAGGTATTCCGTGAGAGGTTAAAAATTCCTGCAAATTTCTACAAAGTTCTTGAACCATAAATTATTTCTCCTTTAGATTTGTGGTTTTATTATTTGTTTTTTTTTAGATTTTCTTTATATTTTTGTTTTTGCTTTTTCTTATAATTTTCATATCTTATTTGTTGCTTGCTTTTCTGTGGCGGGGTAAATTGCTTTTGCCTTTCCATTTGCGCTATTCTTTCCTGCCTGAGTTTCTCTTTTATTTCCATTTCTTTTTGAACATCTTGCGGCAGAGGAATATCTTTTGTAACAATAAGATTGTTTTTAAGTAAGAAATCAACTGCTTCACGCAATATTTTTTTATCATTTTCAAATGATAAAAAGCCCATTGCCTGGTCATAAGCAAGCCACATAAAGTCATCAATTTCTTCTTCCTGAACTATGGTTCGCATATCATCGGTAGTTGCAACAAAGATTGAAACTTTTTTATCAACATTATTTCTGAGCTTGTATTTTGATATTCCTTCATATCCAAGTTGAATACGGATATGAAGCCCTGTTTCTTCAAGCACTTCTCTTTTTGCTGCATCATATTTTGTTTCGCCCATTTCAAGATGGCCTTTAGGAAATCCCCAATTTGACGAGCGTTTGTTTTTAATAAGAAGATAACGAAGCTTTCCTTTAATTGACCTATATACAACTGCGCCGGCACTTGATTCATAGTAGCAAATGAGGTTGTGTTGCGGAAAATCGTTTTCAACATCAATAACCTGTAAAATGTCTTGATTTATATAGCGTGAACTGCGTGACGCCATAATCCACATAGTTTTTAAATTTTTGTTCTCAGAGTCTTTAGGAATGAGCGCTGCAATAATTCTACCGTCAAAATTGCATACTGTGTGAGTTACTCCCATTACAAAAGCATATTGGTTTTTATGTCCGTTAATTTCAACTACATTTAAGGGATAAACATAACCGCTTTCGTCAACAGAATTTATAGGTTTAACAACTCTTCCTTTGGCTGCCTTGCCGAGAAGCATAACATCACCACCAAGTAAAAGATATAATTCATTTGCTATTATATCTTATTTTTAATGGTAATACAAGATTTTTTATTTATAAATATAAAAAGACAAAGGGCAACTCTATGACAATTACAACGAGGCGCGCTTTAGCCACTTTATCGACAGTCAAAAAGGGCAACTCCCAAAGGAGTTGCCCCTGATTTTTATTTCGGCTAAAACTTTATGTTTATGCCATTGTCTGAAGAAGGTCTACAAGAGAAGCAATAACTGTATCAGTATCACCCTGAAGAACAGGAAGAACCTGATTAACAACTCCGGATACAGTTTCGTTACCGCCTACAAGACCTGTGATAAGATCACTTATGTTCTTGAAGTTATCGCCTGTGTTAACAGTTTCGATTAAGTAGCCGAGTACTGCAATGAGTGTTTCTGATGAATCACCTTCAATATAAATTCTTGCACCGTATGTAGCAGCCTGTGAAGTGTCTGTAATTACTTTACCGTGGCTTGCAAGCTTCAACCAATCTACATCATTAAGCTTAATTCCGAGTGGTGTGCCCTTAATCTTAATAAGACCAAGGATATTATTTACAAGAGGAATAATAGCGTCACCGCCAAGGAGTGGCTTAAGTGTTGCATTAAGGTCATAGATGTCAAGAGAGAAGTTTGTAACACCAATCTTACCGAGAATTGCATTAAGGTCAACTTTAAGTGCCTTAAGAAGTGCAGGTAAGAGAGTATTAAGATCAACTATTGGTTTGATAGCATCAACAAGAGCTGAAATCGGAGTGAGGAGGTTGTCAAGAATCTGGCAAAGTCCGTCATTACCAATGAAGAGTGCAAGGTTTGGAAGCATTGCAAACAATGTTTCAAGAGGAGCATTAAGTATATCCTCAACCTTATCCCAAAGAGGATTGATAATATCAAGAAGAATATTATCGTAAGCTTCGTTTATATCTTCTCTGTATTGATACTGAGTTTTGATGTTATACATTGAGAATGCTTCCATAAGAGGAACAATTGATGATGTATAACCGTTTGAACCAGGAATTCTTACTATGTCAAAGATTCCGAGTGATGCATCATTAAGAAGTACATCGAGTACACCGTAGATAGGACGGAGAACTGCAACAAGTGCGTGGAAGAATGTATCTGCATCCTTAACACCCCACTTAAGTGATGCTGTGTTAACCTTTGACCATGAACCTGCCTTTGCGATTACGCTTGCATTTGCAGCATAAGTTTGACCGTAAGATTCATCTGTAAGAAGTTTAGCAACATTGCTTGTTGAGAAGTCAATGTTAGTTTGTGCAAGGAGAGAAACGAGTGAACCGTCGCCAACCTTAACACCTTCAATTGCACCGTAAAGTCCGGTAAGAAGTGAGTTAATAATGTCATCCTTGAAGATAAGACCGCCGATTAACTTGGTAAGACCGCCGTCAACCAAACCGCCTACAAGTCCGTCAAGCATTGGAGGAAGATTCTTAAGGAAGTCAACATCAACACTTTCAGGATAAGAGAAGTCATAAGAACCTGTCTTATAAGCTGTGTAATCCCAGAATGCATTAGTAGGTTCGCCTGTTAAGAAGTAGAATACTGCACGAACAATATCATCCTTATCAGCAAGGCCGATTGTAGTGAATACACTTGAGATGATAGATTTGAGCATATCATTACTCTTAATAGCTTTAATTGAAGTAATAAGTGATTTGATAGATTTTGAGTTCTTAATAAGAGTATCTGCAACATAACGGAGAACTGCAACAAGAACTTCGCCCTTATCAGCAATTACTTCCTTATTTGTAAACTTACCTTCGGCATTCTTAACCATTGATTTAGATGTAACAACCTTACCGTGTGATGCGATTGTTGACCACTTAAATTCAGGAAGTTTAATACCGGTCTTCTTAAGTAATGAGTTAAGAAGAGGAACTACAATATCTTGAATGTTGCAAGACTTAAGGTTTGCAAGTTTGATGTTAAGCTTAACACCTTTAACCTTGAGTGCGTTTGTAACAACTTTGCCAAGGTCTTTGCCGAGTACCATTGTAAGAATCTTATCAACATCCACACCTGCTGATTTAGCAGTTTTAAGAATGTTTGTAACAGGAGCAATGAGATTATCGAGTAACTGGCCTATGCCGTTGTTATCAATAAAGTATGCAAGGTTTGGAAGAACAGATGTGAGTGTATCAAACGGCTTATCAAGAAGTGTATCTACAAAGCTCATAAGAGGATTGAGAACATCAAGAATTACATTATCTTTAGCCTTCTTGCAATCTTTCTGATACTGCTTAAATGTTTTAATCTTGCTGTTGCTTACTTGAAGAACATCAAGAAGAGGAACAATTGCGCCTTCATAACCGTTAATACCGTTAACGCCTACATTAAGAGCGTTAAGATCAAGCTTAATTGTTGAAAGCTTGGAGTCAGGGTTCATATCATCCTTAAGGGTAAGAGTGAGAACGCCTTTCTTAAGCATATAAGTAAGTGCAACTTTGCTTGTTACTTTACCGTTGCTGTCTTTAATATCAAATGAAGTTGAAGCCTTCTTGATATTGATATTACTGAGGTCAATCTTTCCTTCATTGAGGAATACAGCAAGAACGCTGTTTACAGGACGGAGGATTGCTGCAAGAGCATTGATAAAGCCCTGTTCTGCTTTTGCTGAGCCATCTTTGAAGCCCCAGTTAATTGTTCTAACTTTCTTCCAGCTCTTTGCCTTCTTAAGTGTGTTGGCTGCTGAAGTGTAAGTTTTGCCATAGCTCTTATCTACAAGGAGATTAGCAACACCCTTTGGTGATACTGCAATGCCTACCATATTGAGATATGGTGAAATCTTCTTGGTATCAAGCGCACCGTAAAGTGCCTTTGCAAGAGATGTGAGGTTAGCGTTTGTAAATGCCAATCCGCTGACGATGCTCTTAAGATTTGATGCGTTAACTACACCGAAGTTGGCGAGAAGAGCCATAACTGCATCAACTGCTGTGTCAAGCTGTGAAACAGCGTTATTTGCATCATAAGCTGTAATTCCGTCAGGATACTTAAAGTTTAATGATGTACCCTTGTAATTCTTATAAGTCCAGTAAACTTCTGTTGGTGACTGAGTGAAGTCAAGAAGCTTGCCGATAACTTTAAGAAGTCCCATAGCGTCAAGCTTACCTGTTTCGATGTACTTGATAAGCTTTTGAATTCCCTTGCTAATCTTGTTGTTGCCCATAATCAACTGAATGATTGTGGTAAGATTATTGTTTGTCTTTACGAATTCAATTACATAATCAAGAACATAAAGAAGTGTTTGAGCAGGAGAAGCTGTTTTGCCGAGTGCATTCCAGTTAATGTTATTAAGCTTAATGCCTGTTTTAGCAAGAAGTGTATTTATAATAGGTATAATATTATTACCTGAAAGAAGGTATCCCTTTACTTCAATACCGATTTCCTGCTTATCATTAACTGTTACCAATTTACCGAATGTTTTAGTAGCAATGTTTTCAAGGAATGAAGCAAGAGTAGGTGATGTTGCACCAAGAGTACCATTGCTTATTCTGAGGATTTTTGCAAGTCCGTTAACTTCATTTGAAATAGGTTTAACGGCGTTTGCAATTGTTGAAGCAAGTGTAGGAGCTGTTGTGTCATCTAATATAACACCGATAGCCGATACAAGGTTCAACAATGTAGTTACAGGTTTTTCAAAGAATTTGTCAAGTAATGCAACGATTGGGTTAACAATTCCTACAAATACTTCATCACGGTATGGATTGCTCTTGTCAGCGAACTTTTCAGGAGTATCAACTGTGATGCCTGTTTTTACTGCGATTGTATTAAGAACCGGATAAAGTGCATTTTCGTAAATGCCTGTGTCAATAAGAAGTACGCCGATAATAGATGTGAGAAGTCTGAGTGATGTTGAAAGACCATTCATAAACTCATCTCTGTTGCCGGCTGAAACACCCCAGTTAATGCTTACATTGAGTGTTCCGTTGTCATTAACAGCATCGCTCCAGCTTGCAAGCTTCTTAAGTTTACCGCTGGCATTCTTAATATCTGTGTCTTTAATTCTTACAGCTAATGAGTCAGGAGAAATAAGTCCGTTAACTGCTTCGCTGATAAGATTGTATTTAGCTGAAACATTGTTTGCACCTGTGTATGAATAAGCGTACTTATCAGTAAGGTTTGCAACAAGTGATTCAATGAGTGCATAAGTTCTTACTACTACTGTGGTAAGTCCTTCATTTGTGTAGATATCCTTAGGGTTAACATTACCGTTAGAATCAGCTGAGCGTGAATCTTCACCGTTAAGGTAATATAAATAGGTATTAAGTAAATCTATTACTGCATTTGCTGAGTTAGCACCGATGTAATTTGAAAGTAATGAAATTACGCCGACAATAATATTATTTGTTTTGTTGATTGAATAGCCATTGATTCTTGAATCAGCAAGGAGAGATGACAATGCTTTATCAAGCTTTTCAATTGTGCTGTCAACACTCTTAACATCTTTGCTCTTATACGCTGAAATGTCAACTGATGAGTTAGGAGTTTGAACTGCCTGTGTAGGAGCAGTTGTTGTATTATTATTTGTATTTTTATTTGTATTGTCAGTCTTCTTAAATGATTTAACAAGACTTTGAATTACATCTACAAGCTTGCTTACATTAGTAATAAGGAAGTAAGCATTGTCTTTATCAAGTCCGACAAATCCGCTTGCCTGCTTTTCAAATGTAAAGCTGTATTTGCTTTCACGGGTGATTTGGAAAATGCTGTTAAACAAGTCTGTAAGTGCGCTTGTTTCGCCAAATCCGCCGATTGACTGAAGAACACCTGTAATGATAGGAAGGTTCTTTGCAAATGCGCTGTTGTCTGAATCAATAACATTGTTTGCAAGACCGAGGATTGCATCAAGCCAATCTTCTACAAAGATACCAACGAAAGTATCGAAAATCTTTGTTGAATCAGGATTTTGAGCATATGACTTGAATTCAGTTACCTTTGTGTTAGAAACAGCGGTATAGGTTTTACCCGATACTGTAATTTCTTCAGTTTTAAATTTACCGTCGTAGCAGTATTTCCATGCATTTTTGCTGACACCGTACTTATCTGCTCCAAGGTCTTCCATAATATCGAAGAGCTGTGGAATAGCAACCATTAAGTTGTTAAGTCCGCTGTTAGCAATATTTCCGTTGTTATCTTTACCCTTAACTTGATTTCTGAGTGATGGGGTTTTTACATAAGTGTCAACTGCTGTTGTAAATAATCCTGCAAGTTCGTTAATTACTTCTGCAAGTCCGGTTGCAAGCTGAGCGTTTGTATCTGAAAGAACGCCTTTATCATCTGTAAATGCTTTCTTAAGAACCTTATCAAGTCCGCTGAGCTTAGCGTCCCTAAGTGCTTTATCGGCAATGTAAATTCCTGTGATGTAAGGAACTTTTGCTTCATATTTACTGTAAACAGTAAATTTAGCATTTGTCGGAGCTTTTGCAAGAGCTACTGAAATATCATTGCTTGTTACACCGTTATATGTATAGTATGTAACATCTTCGGTATATTCAACTGTCTTTGCAGTACCGTTTTCATCCACTTCTGTTTTTGTCTTCTTTTCTGTTACAACTTTAGAAGTGATTTCGTTGCCTTTACTATCAACAATCTTTTCATATTTAGTAACATATGCCGGTTTGCTGATAACAGTATTTGTTGTAATATTCTTTTGCGAAATTTTATCAAGTCCGCCTGATAAATCGGTATATTTGGTGATTTTGAAATTCTTTTCAGAACCGTTATTCCAATATGTACCGCCCATCTTGTCATAAGAACCGTCATTCTTGAGCCAATGCATAAGCAATGGAAGCATTTCATTAAGGTCCCAAGCAAGTGTGTCAATACCGATGTATGAGCCGTAATCAGCGGTTAAGTCATAGAGAAGACCGTCATGTGTGAAGTTATAAAGCATATTGTTTTGCTTGGTTTCACCTGATTTAGCACTGAAGAATATCGGTTCAAGTACTTCATTTACAAGAACAACAACAAGCGGAAGAAGATTGAATATTGTTTCAACCGGAGATTCAATAAGGTTAGCCCAAATATTGTAAGTTGCTTTGACAAGGTCAATTTTTGTTGAAGCAAGTTCGTCAAGAGCACCGTCGATAATATTTCCTATTGTTGAACTCGGATCGAGATATGTGGAAATAATAGAGTTAAGAACTATATTTGTAAGCTGTGTACCACCGTTGCCGTAAAGAGTTGCAAGTGCATTGTTGATAACAGGCTGCTTTTGAGCGTCTGTAAGAGTTACACCTGTTGTATCAAGATGTTCTTTAACATAGTCATTGATAAACTTGCTAATATCCAAAGAACATTTGATTGAATTGGTATCATAAGTTAAGTCGTCAGACGCAGTGCTTATTTTTGAGCAAAAATAAGATGTAAGAGTTGACATATACGAACATTTAACCCATTCATTTAAATCTGCTTTCGAATAAGTGTTGCCGGTATGCTTGTAAGCATAAATACCGGTGTTAGGATCTGAATTTTCTGTATCTAAAAGAGTAGCATTTTGAATATAATCACTTGTTTTATTGCTTCTGTTGCTAATCCAGTTACCTGCAAACAAGTTGATAACCTTGTTACGCTGTTGTGCATCAGAATTGTTATTCTTTCTGCTGTACATCTTCAAGAATGTAGCAAAATATTCAATTGTGGCTGTATCTCTGAGATTCTTAGGAAGAATGAAAGTTTTAGAACCGTCTGTATCATTAAACTTCATACTACCGTCAGCAAAATATCCGTTTATTGTTTCAGGGAAATTGTTATCTTGAGTAGCAACCAAGTTCAAAATTGAATACATCTGCTCAAGTTCATCATCTGTAAGGAAGAATTCATCTCCGTCTTGCCAGTAGAAGTTGAAGCCCGCAGGCATATCCTTATCAACTGCTTGATTTATATCTTCAAGTTTAAGTCCTTTAAAGTCAACCAATGCTCCTTTTAAAATATATTGAGCATAAGGAGCGTTTTGTCGTCCGCCGCCATTTACATCATCAACAAGTGAAGCGTATGATAATATGATATAAAGGCTTGTGATATAATCCTTTACAGAAGATATTGATGATGCATCTGTGGATGCACTATCTCTGCTGAGCATTTCGCTTACTGCAGCGTCAAGATTGTCGTATCCGACAGCTTTAGCAAAGAATGGCTCAATCTGTGATAATAATTCGTCAACAGTTTTAAAAGTTTTAATACCGGTTGATTCAATGGTGTATGGGTCTCCGGTAGGAGATGTAACTTTTGGGTTCCATTGGTCATTAAAGAAATCTGAATCAGCAGAGAGTTTGAAATCTGCACCGCCGTCAACAGCAAGTCTAATGTAAGGCATGGTTCTTGCTAAGTTACCGCCAAACATATTTGTGAAAGTATCTGATTGAGGTGAGTATGCATAGTAAATACAATCAGCAACATCAGAGGCATTAAGATCAATACCAAAAACTTTATAGTAATTGTTTAAGTAACTGCATACTTCATTTACGGTTTTCTGCTGATCTTCTGTGAGTGTGTAGGTTGCGGATTTAAGCTGTGAAAGGCTTGCCATCATAGATGTTTCACCTATTTTTACAGGTCCGCCGTCACCGTTAAAATCCAACATATCTGTGATTGAAGAAAGTTCAACAGGTTTGATTTTACCATCTGCAACTTGATCGTCATATTGCTGTGCAATTGCAGGCAAAACATTATCAACAGCATCGGAAATATCAAAGTTAGTAGAAGTATTTGAATCTACTAATGTTGTTAAATACCACAAACCTTTGGTGTTGTATTTAATGTTAACATAGTGCTTGTGCTGACCTGTTGAGTCAACAGTGATTTTTTTGATTGCTTTACCCTTAAGGTTGCGATCGCCTGCACCATAAAGAATATCTTCAAGTGCTTTCTTTGTTTCGTTGTTTGCAGAAATGTTGCTTACACCGTCATAAATGAGCTTATGGCACATACCTGCAAGCTGGAAGAAATTGATGTCGTCGCTGAAATTGTTGAGGTAGTCATAATTGCTTACATTTGATGATGATTCACCAATAATGTCTGTGACAAATTCCGATTGGCTTGTAGATACAGCCATTTTGCCGACAGCATTGATAAGCGTAGGCTGAAGTGCCTGCAACATCTCAGGAAGAGTCGTATTCTCCTTAATTGATTCTTTCTGGTCTTTAGTCAACTTGTCTGAAGTTGTACCAAGACTGATTGCCCCTTTGTTATAGACTACTTTTGATATTGCGTCTATACCCATGAGAAGGGACGGAAGCTCATCTGCCAAACCGTTGACGGTTTTATATGCGGATGAAGCATTAACGCTGGAAGTGTTCCACAATGGGTTGTCATTACTGTTTTTTGCAAATGCAGTAAATCCAACTGAACAAGTGGTCACGACCATTACCACAGCTAAGAAAAAGCTGAGTATTTTTTTGCTCGTTCTCATATAAATTTTCTCTCCTTTACAATATGATTTACGAACTTTGTCGTATGGTAACGCATTTTGGATTATGCGCCGAGCAGTATTTGTTTATTACACAGTTTCTACACAAAAACTGCTTTTTAGGCGCAGGATATCCACACGCGTATTAACAAATACAATATATTTATATCAAATAAAATCTAATAAGTCAATAATTTTATAACATATTTTGAATTTATTGTGAATTTCAACATATTTTGCGTTTTGAATTTGACAACGGAGTGCTTGTAAATGGACTTAATCGGAAAATATGTCTAACAAGCGTCGATTTTATTAAGAGCAACTGAAAAACGAATAAAACAGAGAAAAAGTGCATTAACAATTTTGTAAAATGTAAAGCCTGAAACCTTTACAAATGTAAAAATTGTGTAAAGTATTGTCGCTTTACTCGCCGTGAAAAGCTTATTTTTCTCCTTTAAATTATTAACAAATTGTAAAATTTTCGTAAACTAATTGTGCAGAGTGACAAAAAAACGAAGTCGTTTTTGGCTAAAGTTACAAAAATGAGGATTGTAGGTTTAATTTATTGACTTTCGGGTGGCCGTATGTAATAATTATAATGTGTTTAAAGCACATATTGCGCCAATTTAATGCTGTGGCTTGTAATGAGCCTTCATTCTAATTCAGATTGCCTGATGGTCAGAGATTGCGACGGGCATTACGCACAATATGTTAACACTTCACTTTAAATTTTTTAAAATTTTACGGAGGTAAAAAATGAAAACGAAAGCAAAAAAGTTTTCCCATAAGCTGCTTGCGTTGTTTATGGCTGTTCTTATGGCTGCTTCTTGCTTAACATGTGCATTTTCAGCTCGCGCTGCACCTGTTAGTTCAGAAAAGCAGTACACAGATGACGCGTTAGAATATAACGACCTTGCTTGGAATATTCTTTCTGACGAACAAGCCGCAACAGCATTGCTTGACTATGCGGACCTTATGCTTCCTACAGTTGCTCCAACAGTTTACAACCTTCTTGCAAATCTCCCATCCGATATTACAAAGTATATGACATGGGATGGCGTTAATAAGCATCTTAATATCAACGCGCTCGGTATTATTAAATATACCTTAACAGTTAAGCTTGACAGCGTTGATGATGTAATGCTTACACTTGAAAGTGTTGCAGGTCTTCTTTCTAAGTATGGTAGTTATGTTGGTGATGCAGGTAACATTCAGCTTAAATCATTAGCTTCAAGTGATGCCAGCAAGAATTTCTGGCATGTTACAAGAGAAAACTATTCATCAACTGAGATTGTTAAGAGAGCTCTTGCTCTTCTTCAAATCAACTCAGCTGACTATGCCGGTAAGGATGTAATCGGTCAGGTATTAAGAGGTGATTTCAACCTCGGTGTTCTTAAGAGTGCGGTTAATATCTACAAGCTTCTTGCAGGTCCATTAGGCTTCAGCGATGAAAGTTATGCTAAAAACCTTGTTTATAACATTGTTCAGCAGCTTATTTTCAACTATACTAAATGGTATACACAGGATGAAATCAATGATTTCAAGAGTGGTAAAACCCAATGGGTATATGATGACCAGCTTTTCGATAAGCTCTCTACCGAGCTTCTTCAGAAGATAAGCGTTCTCGTTACATATAACCAAGAATATAATGAAAAGAACGAAGATGGCTCACTCAAGCCTATTCAGAACACATCAGCTACTCGTTATCTTGAAATCAAGGCTGAAATGAATAAGTCAGGCTCGGATTATGCAACAGCCGCTGCTAAACTCGGTTATGACCCTAACCTTGTATATTCAAGCGAATTTAAAGATGATGACGGCAATCCGCTTAATGTTCTTCTTTTTGCTTATGGACATCCGGATAAAAACGGTTATGCAACAGAGCAAACAACAAAGATTACATTTAAGCCAACCGATTCTCTTTTCAAATTCGGTTATAAAGCACTTGATCTTGCTTGGGATACAGTTCTCAAGGGTTCAATCAAGCTTCTCCATGTAAACACCCAGGGTGACAGAAATCTTGATAATGCATACTATTATTATTTCGACCAAAAGGGTCAATGGAATTCAAGCGATATTGCTTCTAACTATACACAGGAAAAGATTAACCAATGGGCTGAAGCTAATTACGAAGCTTATGGCGATAAATCAGCAGATGACTTTATTGCAAAAGCTAAGGAACAGCTTTCATTTGACCGTGCAGCTGCTGAAACATCAAAAGGCAAGTGGTCAGATATTGATGAAACAAAGCTCTTTGCTAAGTTAAGATACAGTCCTCTTGCTGACTACGGTTTCAATATGCAAACAGGTCCTATCAACCTTTACTTTGCACAAACCGGAACAAAGAATATTGACGATTTCTTTAATAATGAATATTCAAATTACGGTTCAATGGTAGCAGGCTTTAACGATGCACTTGTTGCAGCAGTTAATGATTTGTTCCCACAAAGAGATAACATTATCGGCAATCGTCCGGAAATGGCAAAATCTCAAACTACAAAGGCAGACGGTGTTGAATCAATCAATGATGCAACAATCAGGAAAATCACTTCAACACTCGTTGGCAATGCACTTAAGATGGTTCAGTACACAGCAGATGCTACTGACGCTAACATTCTCAAGGCATTCTATGATGCTAACGGTACTAATGCTGTTCTTTCAGAAGCAAATCTTGAATCAGCAATGGTTCCTATGCTTGTTGCTTGTATTGGCCAGGTTAACCTTGGTGCAGGCAAACTTCAAGATATTATCCACCCAGCAGAATGGGATGGTTGTAAGGATGCAGAAGCAGTTGCTTATGTATGCCTTAAAGAATACTTATCATACGTACTTCCTAATAAGGATTATTCATCACTTGTAAATGTAGCCAATGACGGTACAATCACCGCAACACTTGAAGGTACAATTCTTCCTATGGCTCGTGACGCAGTTGCATATGTACTTGAAGGATATGTTCCTGTATCATACCAAGGCAAAACTTGGAAGACAGAAAACGAAGATGTTAATTCAAGTGCTACAATTTTTGACCTCTTGAATTCAGTAGTTCTTTACTACGGTGGAGATTACTCAATGAAGAAGTCAACTAACTCAGGTGAAAGAGCAATGGGTGTTGCAGCTCTTCTCGGTATTTGCGATGAAAACGGTAACAGTGCTCTTACAAATGACCTTTGGGAAAATATTGATAAAATTGCTAACAAGTTCTTCCCTGTTCTTGGTACACTCCAAGGCAAGGAATACGGTAAGTTCGATTCACATGACCTTATCTGGAACGATGTAGTTCTTTCAATTCTTAATATTGCAGATAAGAAAGACAGCGGTTTCTGTGGCGTATCTAATTTCGTTTACAAACTTATCACAATCGTATCTGCTGAACCGATTCAGTCAAAAGGTTTTGTAAATACTGTTTATGATTTGCTTGCTGACCTTATCAACGGTCTCCTCGGTAAGCGTTATTCTTCACAGCCGCAGAATTTCACAACCATAGTTCCTAAGTCAAACGGTGACAACAAGCCATTTGATGATTTACTTCAGGTTGGCACTCTTGCAGGTACCGGCGGTACTGACATCGGTGCAATCCAAAAGGCTATTTGCAACTTTGTTGAATTCACCGGTTATGGTGCAGACAGCACCAAGGGTAATGCTAACAAGTATGGCGATTCAGTAATGAGAGGTATTTTCTTTGCTCTTTCAGCAGTTAACTCTTTCGTTCCTGAAGCCATCACTCCAATCGGAACTCAGCAGCTTAAGACTGCTTCAGCAAACTTTGCTACACCTTCTATGAAGACAACAGCAGGCGGCGATTGCAGCGATACAGTTTCATTTACAAATAACTGCACAGGTCTTAACCGTGCATATATCTCTAATGGACAGCTTGTTCAACTTTCTCGTTACTATTACAAGCTTAAGTCAGCTACTTATATTGGCAGTGACAACGCACAAAAAGATATTACATCTCAACTCAAATCAGGTCTTATTGCTCCTAACGAAACAATAGTAACACCTAAACTTCCTATTACTTTCGACTCAGCAGCAGGAGAATCAAATGTAGTTGAAGTTCAGTTTGTATACGACATCGTACTTAAAGATGGCACAGTTGTTGCAGCTGATAATAATGTTTCAGCTTATAAGTATATGACAACCGCAACAGGTTGGAAAGAAGCTATGTATAATAGTAACAAGCAGTTCCTGCATGATACAAATAAACCTGATGAAACAGTTGGTGTTGAGGGTGCTTATGTAAAATCAACATCTAAATTTAGTAGTGATAATACTCTTGTTGCTAACTATCCTGAATACATGGTACTTGATTCATCAAACCTTGCTGATATTTCTACATATTCAGTTAGATATAGAAGTAACAGAAATAAGATTGCACAAGGTAAAAAAGCAGTTGACGGTATCTACTTCTATGATGAAAATTCAAATTATCAGTCAAACACACTTGATGCAAATAATGTTGTAACAAAGTATGATAAAAATGCTGCTTATACAACAGTAAACATCACCAGTGCAAACGCTATCCCTGCTTGGGATAAGACAAACGGTAACCTTCTTAAGTATAATATGTATGACTACCGTGTTGAAACTGCTCCTGGTTCAGGTGAATTCGGTGAATGGAACCGTAACGAGGTAACAGAAGCAACACCAGGTAACAAAGATAAAATTACTTATTATAAGGGTTACACAAGCGATGAAATCGAAGCAGTTAAAGCTCAAACTAACCCGGACGGCATCGCAGCTGAAAATGTTAAGGCTATTCAGACAAGAACTCATGTAGTTTACACTCTTTCTGAAGCTATTGCTAAGAATATTATCGCAGGTTACCATGTTGGTGACGGTGATATTTACGAATCAGTTTATTTGCAGAACAATGGTGGTCAGATTAACTACGATAACCTCTTCAACATTGTTTCAATGGGTAACACCAAAGTTCCTGGTTTCTACATTGAAAGTGAGAAGAAGGAGATTCCAAATCAATCTGCTCTTGAAGTTCAACCGTTCCGTTATGATGGTGAAACCAACATTCAAGGCGGCGAATATCCGGTTGATATGTGTATCTACAATGGTTCTAAGTCAGCTTATGCTCACTTTACTATCCTTGTAGGTGATACCAGCCAGCTCAGCGGTATGAATACTGCTTATGATAATTTGGCATCACTTGTATCACAGTATAAGCCTTCTGACTTTACTAACTCAGCTGTTTTCGAGCAAGCTAAGCAGGCTCTTCTTAATGTACTTTCTATTAAGTCATCTGCTATGACAATTGCTTTTGCACAGAGCATTAACAATAAGACTCATCTCACAGCAACAACTAAAGAAGTTACATCAAAGTTTGGCGATTTAGCTTATGTTCCTTATACAAAATCTGCTCCAACAGTAACATCTAAAGGAAAAGAATATACAATTCCAAAGGATGTTTTGGCTAACGCTTATGTTGGTGGCGAAGCTCTTGCTGACGGTTCAGGTAAAGTAGGCGGTGTTGAAGGCGTTTACTACTTCGATGCTGCAGGTACAATGCCAATCTATTCACCATTAGCTCTTTCTGATGATAATGGAAGCGTTCGTACAACAGACCAAGCCGGAATCAAAGTAATTAAGAATGCAGATGGTAAATACTATCTTGCTAACTCAGTTGTTTATGAAACAACTTGGGACAATGCTATTACCGCAAAAGGTAATCCTTGCCAGATGCCTACTGAAACTCAGGCAACTGACTCACAGGGTAATCTTCTTTACAACCAGGTTCAGTATGTATACCGTGATGCCGATGGCAAGAAGGTTAACTCAAATGAAGATTGGTCATGTAAGTTCCCTGTAACAGATTATACTATCGTTCCTAACGAAGTTAAGTCTGACGGTTCAATCGTTGATAACCGTGGTGCTGTTGCAAAGGCTGTTGATAGAATCAACTATGTAACAAGCATTATGAATGACACACTTAAGCCGGCTGCAGATAATGCATTCAAAAACATTTCTGTTGCAAGAACCGGTCTTAATGACACAAACTTTAACATCTTAACATTCTCTAAGATGACTGACATTGCCAGAAACATTGAAAGGAACTTTACTGTTGATCTTGAATATCATTATGATAAAGTTGTTTTAGGTAAAGATGGCAAACCGGTAATTGATGAAGCTACCGGAGAGGCTAAAACTGAAGATGCAGTTAAGAAGGAATTAGGCGTTTCTCCTGCAAGTGCAGCATCAACTGTACAAAACTGCATTGACAACGGAAAGTCTTACACTTATGTAACTCATTCATCACTTTCATCAGCAGCAGTAGCTGAATATACCAGACTTTTCAATATCTTTGCAAGCGCAGCTGTTGAGCGTGGTTACCAGGGTGCACAGCTTGAAAAAGAAATTAAGTGTGCATCAGGCAACATCTATTCAACTCTTACAGCTACTAAGGCTGTTTATGCTGAAGACGGTAAGACTGTAACAACTGAAGCTTCAGTTGCAAAGAAAACAGGCGCAAATGCTCCTCGCTTTGGTAAGTGGGATGCTGAAGGTAAGCTTGTAAACGATGGTTCTTACTCTGCAGAATCATGGACCAGATATGTCAGAGCTCTTGCAGCAGCAGTTGCTCTTGCACAGTATGGTCACGGCGATTATGCTCATAAGGATCCAGCTAACTTTGTTCTTTCTGATAAGAAGGGCTACGATGCTTCACTTACAAATATCTACACTGTTGATACAGAACTTCAGGCTGCAGAGATTGCTCTTGCTCCTGCTGAAGTTACAAACAGCACTGTAACAGTTAATGCTGTTGAAGGTGCTACTGTAACAATCAATGGCGTTGATTACTCAGCTCCTGTTTCAGTAGAAACCGGCTCAACAATCACAATTGATGTTAAGGCAGCTGAAGGTTACCAAGTTGTTAATGAACTTACAATCAACGGTGAAAAGGTAACAGTTAATGCATTCCCTTACGAATATAAGGTTGATGGCGATGTTACAATTGCTCCTTCAGTTGAAAGGGCAGCAGCTGATACAATCACTGTAAGCGGTAAGATTCTTATTGCATCAAGTACTGATGGTACTGAATCAACAAAGGGTATTGGCGGCATTGATGTAGTTGCTAATGGCGAAGTAGTTGCTACTTCGGCAAGTGACGGTTCATTTACTGCTACTGTTCCTGTTGGTACAACTAAGCTTACCATTCAGAGAAAGAATGTAACTATCAACAGAACTGTAACACTCACCGGTACAAAAGATATTTCAAATGCAGAAATTCCTGTATGTATCTGTGATTACAACGGTGATAAAACAGTTGACTCTCTTGATACACTTACATTCCTCACTGCATTGAATGGTGAATACGATTTATATTGCGATTTCAATGGCGATAATTCAGTTGATGCTCTTGATACGCTTACTTTTGTAATATTCTACGGTAATGCAGTTGAGTATGCACCACTTGCTCTCGACTGATTAAATTAAATCATATCAGGGGTAGCAATACCCCTGATATGTAACCGTTTATTATAATGGTTACTTTATTTATAAATTTGATATAATCGGGTAATCCCCGTTTATATACCGGCCCTGTTTTAAGGGTTGGGAGGTTAAAGGCGATTGCGTTTAGTCACTGTTTATCCCTGATTTTACAATATCATTTCTTCAAAGCTTGCTTTTGCGCTTTTGCGTTTTTATAACCGAGGTTTGATTTGGTATTGTATGCGCTCTCGTCTCTCCCTAAATTTTATTTACTTGGCAAGGAGGTAACACCTATGCAAAATGCATTTGTTAAAAAGAGAATAGGTGCTGTAATTGGTACACTTACTTTCTTGGTGCTTATTGCACTTTTCGTGTGCCTTCCTAATACTTCATACGGTGCAACTGTTGGCAGTGAAAAGCCAAATATTTATTGCACTTATACAGACTCTGACGGAAAACAATATGACGGTGATAAATTGCCTGCCGGTACTTACAATGTAAACTTCTATTTAGAAGGTGTTTCCGAGTTATCGGTTGTGCAGGTAACTGCAAAGTACAGCGCAGATGCTACTGTTGACACAGCGGCAAAGTCACTTCTTTCTGATAATATCGCCGGCATTTCGTCAATGGGAACTATTACACAAAATTCAAATTTGGTGTTCGGCTTTGTTTCTGATTCTGACTCTTGTTCAGCAATCAATAGTGATGCCACATTGCTTGCAACTTTTTCAGTTGCTTTTGCTAATAAATGTGACGCGTCTAATGTAATTTCAGTTTCAACCAGCCCGAATGAGACTTTTGTTTTAACAGATTATAATGATGGGCTTAAGGATGAGTATGCACTCGTTAACCAAGCCGATGATTATGACGGTTCTTTATATCTTATGACCTGTGATGTTTCACCGAAAGGTCCGGGTTGTGATATAACAGGTAAGATTGCTATTGCTACATCGCTTGATGGCTCACAGTACAATAAAGGTATTGGCAATATAAATCTTACAGTCAAAGCTGCCGATGGCTCAGCCGTTGCCACAGCAGTTACAGATTCAAACGGCGATTATACACTTGCCGATATTCCGGTGGGTGAATACACAATGTTAATTAGTGGTGAAACCACTATTGACAGAAAGGTTACATTAGTAGTTTCCGAATCAAAGACTGTTGACACTGTCGCAGTATGCATTTGCGATTATAATCATGATAGTGATGTCGATTCACTTGATACACTTGATTTTTTAACTGCATTTAATAATTATAATGTAAAATGCGACTTTAATGGAGATGGCATTGTTGATGCCATAGATACATTGACTTATTTGACATTTTTTGGTAATAAGATTCAATATTCAAATGTAACCTTGCAATAAATAGGGGGAAAGAAAATGAATAAAACTTTCAAAAAGGCAATTGCTGTCATTTTGTCAGTTCTTATGGTTGTTTTATCAGTTCCTTTCACAGCACTTGCAGCACCTGGCGATTATGAGCCAAACGCTAAAATGTATTTCGGTACATTCGTTGAAAATAATGCAAGCGGCTATACTGATTATTCAACCTGTGGCACAGGCTCAGAAAAGTTCGACTCTGCAGCTTCACTTTACGGTGCACCTGTAGATTATACTTATAAAGTTGTTGATGGTAAAAAGACATCAGGTACTCTTTCTATCAACAAGGATAAGGCAAACACATTCAATGCTGCTATTGAAAGTCCTTATGAAGTGCTTTCAAAAGATATTCAGCTCGGTGTTGGTGATTATTTCACAATGACATTGAATGTTGAAAATCTTACCACACTCTCAGCATTATTAGCACAAATTCAGTTCAGTGATTCTATTGAGCCTGCCGGTATTTATTCTTATAAATCAGGCAGAAAGACAGTATATAAGCTCGGTACTGAATCTGAAAGAGCAGCTGCTAAGGGTACTTGGGAAGATGGTAAAGGTGGTACAAACTTCTTACCATTATATTCAATGTGTAAAAATGGTATTGATAAGGATGTTGTAAATAACGATCTTTGTCAAAAATCTGCAATTATTGCAAACAATGAAGACGGTAAGATGAATGTAATTAACTATGCATTTGCTTGCCCAAATGTTGATATTACCGGTATATCAAATCCTGACGGACTTTTCGTTAATCCTGAAACAGGTGATGCATCAGGTTATACTTACACAAATTCAGCTCCTGTTGCTACATTTGTATTTAAGATTGTAACTGATGACCCAATCGAATTTAGTCTTTACAATCCATCAAATATTAAGAGCTTGGCTTGTGTTGTAAACAATAGTGATGGTACACTTCTTAGCCGTCTTACAACATACGCTAAGAATGTATATAATGAAGATACCAATACTAACGATGGTGATACAGAACATCCTGGTTCAAAAAAGTTCACTTTCATGGGCTTCAATGAATTTAAGGAAGCTCCTAAGCCATCAACTCACACAATCACATTTACACCTTATGGTGGTGAACCTACCACTCAAACTGTAAATGATGGCGAAATGCCAAAAATTCCTGCTAACACAGCAACAACAGCTCCGACACCGGTTGATTCAACTCATCACTCAGTAACAAGTTACAAGTGGACACCTGAAGTTGTAGCTGCAACAGCTGACGCTGCTTATACTGAAGAAGCAGTAGTAGCAAAATCTGATTGTCCATTCGAAGTAACTGAACATAAGGACGCTACTTATAAAGAAGAAGGTTATGATGTTCTCACATGTCCTGATTGTGGAAATTCATATAAAAAAGTAATTGATAAGCTCGTTTGTGACCATAAGGACACAAAAGTTGTAAACGCTAAGGATGCAACACTTCTCAGCAAAGGTTACACAGGTGATACAGTATGTAACACTTGCGGCGAAATAGTTACTCCGGGTACTGAAATCCCGCAGCTTAACGGTACAGAATACTATGCTGCACTTGAAGCTGCACAAAGTAAGAATGCTAAAGATTACACAGCAGCTTCTTTTGCAAAGGTAACAGAGGCTCTTAAAGCATACTCACGCGATGTTGTTGAAGCTTACACATCACAGGAAGATGTAGACGCTGCAACAGCTGCACTTAAAGCTGCAGTTGATGGTCTTAAACCTGTTCAAACAACTGAAACTTATACTTATAACTTCATTAACGGTGAATCTAAAGAAAGAACTGTTAATAAGGGCGAAACACCTGAAAACTATCCTAACACTCCTGCTAAGGTTACCGATAATAAGAACGGCACTCATACAACAACAACTTATACATGGTCACAGGATGGTTTTGTATTTACTGAAGTTGGTAACGACAAAGTAGATGATTGTACTCTTAATTACGAAACCGTTACTCAGCCTACAATTAAGGCAGAAGGTTCTAAGGAAGCTACTTGCCCTCATTGTGGATATAAGGCAACACAGCCAATCGCTCAGCTTAACGGTACAGAATACTATAATGCACTTGAAGCTGCACAGAATGTAAAAGCTGATGATTTCACAGCAGCTTCTTATGCAAAGGTAACAGCAGCTCTTAAGGATTATGCTCAGGCTACAGTTGAAGCTTACACAACACAGGAAGATGTAGACGCTGCAACAGCTGCTCTTAAAGATGCAGTTACTAAGCTTGATGCAGGTGTAGTTGTAACAGTTGCTTCAACAACACTTGGTTCAATAACACTTAACGGTGCTGATGCTACAAAGGGCGCTAACGCAAGACTTGCAGTTGGTGACGATGTAACTCTTACTGCTAAGGCAAATACTGAAACAGGCGAATTCGTAGGCTGGAAAGTTGGCACAAAGATTGTTTCAACTGATGAAACATATAAAACAGTTGCAACAGCTAACATCACTTACGAAGCTGTATTTGCTGAAAAGGTTGATGAAACATTCACAGTAGTATTTGTTGACCCATATGGTAATGTTATTTCAACTCAGCCTGTAACAAGCGGTGCTGATATTAAGGTTCCTACAGCTCCAACACTTATTGGTTACACATTCACAGGTTGGTCAATGAATGAAGAAGAAATCAGCAAACTCACAGACGGTGCTACAATCTATGCTCAGTATAAGAAGGACGATGTTGCTAAGTACACAGTAACTGCTCCTGAAGGTGCTACTCTCACAGTAGACGGTGTAGAAACAGCAAGCCCTGCAACAGTTGCTTATGACGCTAAGGTTAGCGTTCATAAGGACGGCGTTGCAGCATGGCAGGTTGACGGTGTAACAGTTGCTTATGGCGATACTTACACATTCTTCTGCGGTTCAGATATGAATCTTGTAGCTGTTGATAATGTAGTTGAGCAGAAAACAACAGTTGTAATTACAGGCGTAAATGAAATTGCTGGTTCTGTTCAGGTTTCATTTGCTGCATCTCGTAATGTTGCTCCTGGCGAAACAGTAGTTAAGCAGGGCTTCATTTATGGTAAGAATTTAGCTGATTCTGAACTCACACTTGATAATGTTGGCAATAAGGGTGCAGACGCTAATGCAGGTACTGTAAAGATTGCTTATACTAAGAATTCAGCAGCAGATATTTCTCTTAGATATGGTCTTTCTAAGAAAGACGGTAAGGTTTCAGCTGCAGCATTTGTTATCACAAAGACTGCTGATGGCACTTTGAAGAAAGCAATTTCTGAAGTTAAATCTTACACTTATCACTAACAAATTATAATTTATTGATGCTATTGCCTCTGCCTAATCGGCAGGGGTAAGGCACCGGTAAATTTGGGAGGAAAACCAATGAAAGAGCTTTACACAAAGCCAATGTCACAGATTGATGAATTCAAAACATATGATGTTGTAACTACATCAACAACAGGTAGAGAAGATGTAGAGGGCGGTTTAGACTAATACAGCCTTTTCAATCTGACATTGAAATAAAGCTATGGGAGACGGTAGAAATACCGTCTCCTTTTGCTTTTTATAAACTAATAAAATAAAGGTGTAAGCAGCATAAGATTTTGGTTGACATAAAACAAAGCCATCGGTTAAAAACCGATGGCTTTTATACTGTTGATAAACTGAATTAAAAGTAATACAAAATCCGACGCACTGCTGTACGACAGATTTTGAGAGGCGGAGCAGTGGAATGAGCGAAAAATAACTTAAAGTTATTTTGAACGATATGCAACTTGCGACGACGAGGACGCGTCACAGGTTCGAGCAGAATTCTCACCCATAAACAAAAAGGAAACAATTGAACAGGGCTCTTATAAGAAACAAAGATACTACAAAACAGTTCCCCGAACTGTTTTTCCCAAATTCTTTGCTCTCGTGTTCGCAGAATTTGGAACTATGGGGTCCCTAAAAAGCGTAAGCTTTTTGGGGAAAAGGAGAAAGGAATAGAGTGTTTATTATGAATTTCAAAGAAATTCATTCAAACACGGAATTGCTTTTGACGCGTCACAGGTTCGAGCAGAATTCTCACCCATAAACAAAAAGGAAACAATTG
>ERZ791884.852-NODE-852-length-26415-cov-8.899962_pt1 | contig 26415 bp, 24 predicted proteins | sample MGYA00509941_ERZ791884 | MGnify/ENA primary metagenome ERZ791884 (study PRJEB30046, sample SAMN00792095) | human gut metagenome | study: EMG produced TPA metagenomics assembly of the A metagenome-wide association study of gut microbiota in type 2... | reverse complement strand
ATACTTAGTAACCTATTTTTTATTACATTTCAATTATATAATAATTATCATTTGTAAACAAGTAGTAATTATTTATAATTTTTAATCATAGTTAGTAATTGTTCTTTTGGAATAAAGCCAATATTCTTTTCTACTAAATTACCATTTTGAAATAAAATAATAGTTGGAATACTCATAATACCATAATTTCTTGCAAGTTCATCATGTTTATCAACATCTACTTTAATAACTTTAATATTTTCTTCTTTTGCTACTTCTTCTATAATAGGGTGCATCATACGACATGGCCCACACCAAGTTGCATAAAAATCCACCAATACTAATTTATCTTTTATTTCTTCATTAAAATCTTCATTATTTAATTCTAACATTTTTATCTCCTATCTATATTTATTAATGACAGCATCAATGCCATCAATTTTTATTTTACCATTATCTACTAATTTTTTAACATAATCTGGTGTAATTATTTTATGTTCTAACATTACATCAATAGATTTTAAATTTAGAGTATTAGCATCCATCTTTTGTTCATAATAATCATTTCCTAAATCATATAAATCATTAACAGTATCTACAAAACTACCTGCTACTTGTGATAAGACTGGAGTAGAATTTAAAATTGGACTAGTTAGTTTACTACCTTCAAAAATATCTAGTTTAAATTGTGGTTGTCTAAAGAAAAATAATAGTAAAAAGGTAATAATAAATCCTTCTACAATTCCAACAACAAAGCCTAATATTTTAGAAGGAATACCAAGAATAATGGTATATTTAAGTATTTTTTCAATAATACCAGTAATTCTAATTAAAATTCCAAGTACCACTTCTAGTAAAAGAACAACGAGTATAAATGATATTATTTGATATAAAATAATGTTTAAACTTGTTACATTAGCAAAACTACCACTAAATTTAAAGAATGGAAAATGTAAACTTAAAAATTCAGCAATTGGATTCTTTAAATAAAAAGCAAGTACCACTACGATAATAAATCCAACAGTTGAAACAGTTTGCTTTAACACCCCTCTTTTAAATCCAGCTACACCACTTGCCAAAATAATCAAGATAATCAGTGCATCTACTATATTCATAAAATCACCCTTTCTTATTGTATTCATTATATCGTTATTTTATTTATTTTTCAATTATCTTGCTTTCAATAATTGCTTATTTGACACTTTAACTTTTTCTAATTTATTTAAAATGATTTAATTTCTTATTCATTAAGTATAATTAACAAGATTATCTTGTTTTAAAATGTTTCTACCACATTCTAAATTAGTTTCCTTTATTTTTCAAAACAAACTAGTATGTTTTAAATTTTTCCGGTATAATATAAGTAGAATTTAGAAAAAGGGTGATATTATGAACTGTGTTATTCGTGTTAGTGATAAAACAAAAGAAAAAATGATAAAATATTATGAAGATAAAAGAAGAGACAAAGTAATTCCTTATGTTATCTTTCAAGCCCAAGATGGAGATACAGTTATTACCATGTATGAAAGTGGTAAAATTATGTTTCAAGGTACTACAGCTGATGTTGATAGCTCTATGTGGCTAGAAATGGACGGTCAAAGTAAAAAAGATAGCCCAGAAGTAAAAGAAAAAGAAAAAAAATATTATTACTGTTCTTCTATTGGTTCTGATGAAGTAGGAACTGGAGATTATTTTGGTCCTATTGTAGTAACTGCTAGCTTTGTTAAAAATGAAGATATTCCTTATTTAGAAGAATTAGGAATTAAGGATTCTAAAAAATTAACTGATGAAAAAATATTAGATATTGCTCCTAAAGTTGCTAAGAAAATAAGCTATAAAAGTTTAATTCTTTCTAACCAAGAATATAATGAAAAACATGGTAGTAACAACAATATGAATAAAATAAAAGCTATTATGCATAATAAAGTTTTATATCAAATGGTACAAGAAACTAAAGAAAAATATGACTATATTATCGTTGATGAATTTGCTAGAGAAAATAGATATTATGATTACATTAAAGATATGAAAGAAATTCAAAGAGGAATTACTTTTATGACGAAAGCAGAAGATAAAAATTTAGCTGTTGCTTGTAGTAGTGTAATTAGTAGATACATTTTCTTAAAAGAATTTGATAAATTATCTGATAGTCTTCATATTCCTCTTCCTAAAGGAGCAGGTGCTAATGTTGACGTTATCGGAGAAGAAATTGTCGATAAGTATGGACAAGATAAATTAAAAGAAGTAGCTAAATTAAATTTTGCTAACACTGAAAGAATATTAAAGACCGTTATTTTCTAACGGTCTATTTTTTATCAATTGATAAATGTTTTATTATCTAATAAAGTCTCATGAAGTAACTCTTCACTGTTATTTAAAAATACTTCTTCAATACGATCTACTCTACATTTTTCTGATATTAAAATAGATTCTACTTTATTTACAGCATTTTCCAAATCATCATTGACTACTACATAATTATATTTTGTTACTTCATTAATTTCTTGATAAGCTGTTTTAAAACGAGCTAAGATTTTTTCTTGAGATTCCGTTTTTCTATTTTCTAGTCTTTTCTTTAATTCTTCCATAGAAGGTGGCATAATAAAGATAAATAAAGCATCTTTTATTAATTCTTTTATCTGTAATGCTCCTTGAATTTCAATAATTAAAATAACATCTATTCCTTTATTTAAATACTCTTCTATTTTATTTTTAGGAGTTCCATAATAATTACCATTGTAAGAAGCATATTCTAAAAAGTTTCCTTCTTTAATATTTTCTTCAAATTGTTCCTTTGTTACAAAAAAATAGTCTTTTCCATTTTCTTCTTTTCCACGAGGTAGGCGTGAAGTCATAGAAATAGAAATCCAGGCATTTACTCTTTTATTCTTTATAACTTCATTCATAATAGAATCTTTACCTGCTCCACTTGGTCCACTAACAACTACTAGAATTCCCTTTTCTTTTTGTTTAATAATAGCCATAATAATCTCTCCTTAATTAGTCCTAATTATAATATAAGTAAATTATTACTGCAAGCTATTTTTTATGAATTCTAAATTAAGAATTCAAGAAAAAAGAAAAGTCAATTTTTAAAATTCTTTAAAAGAAATTTAAAATTGACTAATTTTTTATTTAAAATCACCTAAATCTATATTTTTAAATTTTAAAATAGGATTTTTGGTAATACATAAACTACTACAAAAGTAGCTACGCTGATAGCAGGTACAAATACATAAGCAAGTTTGTTTTTATCTACTTCAGTTGTTTCCTGAACACCTTGATATAAGTGTGTTAAATAGAAAATTCCAGAAATTAATAATACAACCATCATTAATTTAATAGAAATATAATTTAAAATAATAGATACTACTGTAGTAACAGTTGTAAATACTGAACATACTCCTACTAAAGAGAAAGCCTTTTTCATATCAATTTTATCTTTAAATATTACTCCAGCCATTACATAAATCATAAAAGCAGTAACACTAAATCCTACAGCCATAAATAAGATTCCATATAAGAAAGTCTTCATAAATGGAACATCTATAGAAGAAGACATTGCAAGTAATGAACTATAACCACCAGTAAATGAACTAATTAAATTTATAGATTCTTTTGCTATACAATATAAGAAAATACCACTTACGATACAATTAATAGCTAAAGCAATTAATCCTAACACAAAGTTAGAAGAAGTAGCAAACTTCTTAATTGTATCTATAGGTTTTACAAAAATACCCTTTACCATTTCAATATAAGAGTTTACACATTTATTAAAATCAAAACCATTTGTCTTTGATTCTACTACTACCTCTTTCTTTACTTCTTCTTTACAACAATCGCATGGTTTTCCATCTTCTAATTTTTTACCACATTTTGTACAAAACTTTGCCATAAAATATCACTCCTTTTTTATTAATATCTTGAGAAATAGTCTTCTAAATCACTTACATTTACTAAATAATACTCACCCTTATCGTAAGCATAAGTTAGTTTCATGTATTCGTAGCTAGAACTACTATTTTCTTTTTCTTCATTATTAAAATTTGTATACTTAACAGTATAATCATAATTTGCTTTTACTTCTACTTCTAAATAGCCATCATTTGTTATATCTAAATCATAGATAGATACATCTTTAAAAGTAATACTAGTTAAAGTGTTAGTTGCTTCTTTTAAATCTGATAAAAAGCTATTATAACTTGATTCTAATTTACTTAAATCAAGACTACCGTGTTCTAAATTAGATTTAAAACTACTAAATTCCTTTTGTTCAATAGCATTGGTATAAATAGTTGTTAAAGATTCTTTAGCTTTAGAAACAATTTTTTCTTTTTCAGATGTAGATAGTGTATTTTCATCTAAACTTACTTCATGAAGATTATAGTAAGCTGATGGTGTTACAATTTCTTTAATTTCCATACCACTAGGTAAAACTACTTTTAATTCTGTCTTTGTTGAAAATACTAATGGGAGATCATATACATCATATTTTGAATTAGATTCATCTTTATTTAAGTATTTAGATTTTACTTCAATACCAGCAAAAGTAAGTTTAGAACCTTTTATAACTTTAATCGTATAGTCTTTTACAGTAGCAGCTGTTACTGAAGAATCATTTATTTTCCAACTATCAAAAACAATAAATTTCTTTTTACTTTCTTTTACTAATTTAATAGAACTTGTTTTTTCACTAGATGAAGTTTTAGAAGTATAACTAAATTTAACTGTTGCTGTTAATTTACCATCTCCATACTCAACATCTGTAATTTTGTAGTTCTCAATAACCGTATTAGAATTACTATCACTAACTAAATCAGCAAATATCTTTTTACTAGTGAAAGTCTTATCTCCTTCTAATTCTAGATATTTGTATAACTTATTACCGTCTCCACTGATAACATCTTTGATATACTCATCAGCTACCTTTTTAGGACTAAACATATCACTTCCAACCTTATAACCTATTCCTAATAAAAGAACGATACCTGCAATAATACCAATGATAATTTTATTTTTTTTACTCATTGACTTCTTGTCTTTTACTACCTTAGTAGCAACTTCCTGTTTTTCCTCTTCCTGCACTAATGGGTGCCCACATTCGCTACAAAAAGCGTCTGTTTTTTTATTTTTGGCTCCACATTCACTACAATACATTTTTTTCACTCCTCTCTATTTTAGATTACAATTTCTGTCTATTCTTGTCAAGAAAATATAAACAAATATTTCTTTTTTAGTTTATGTTTACACAAAAAGAAACATGACTATTTCTGTTTCTTTTTAGAATCCTTATTTTCTTCTTTTCTATCAGTGATATATTCTTTAATATCAGAATGAAAGAAATTCCAAGTAGCACGAATAATGATATAAAGAGGAAGACCCATCATAATACCAAAAATTCCAAAAATACTACTACATACACCAGCTGTAAAAATAACTAAAATTGGGTTAATATTATTGGTCTTTCCATAAATATGAGGTGAAATAACATATCCATCAATATTAGGAAATATTAATGTAATTAGTAAAGTTGCGATAAATAATCTAGTAGAGATAACACTGGCAGTTACTACCGCAATAATATTCGTAATAATTCCTCCAAAATATGGAATTACTGTTGTGACACAAGCAAGTAATCCTAATAATAGCCAGTTAGGGTGACCTACTAATTTAAATAAAATAGAATATTCAAATAATTGTACAACCATAAATATAGCTAATCCATGTAAGTAGTTTCCCATTTCATGATCAATTGTTTTTACATAATTGTATTCTCTTTTATGACTCCTTAAAACTTTTTTAATAAGTCCACGAATTTTGTCCATATCAATTAGTAAATAAATTCCTACAATAAAGACAATAATAGCATTGGTTAAAAAGTTAACACTTTTTCCTAAAATATCGATAGTACCTGTAGAAATATAAGTACCTAGTTCTTTAATTAATTGATTTAATGTATCAGTAATAGCTACTTGATATTCTCCTAAATCTAAATCATATCTACCAGAAATATCAGTAATAACTTGGGTTACTGTTTTAGAAAATGCTACTAACTGTTCATAAATAACGGGAACAGTAATCCAAAGTAAACTAATAATAAGTCCAAACACAATTAAGATTACGAATATTAAAGCAAGACTTCTTCTTACTCCTTTTTCTTCTAATTTCTTAACAAAAGGATTTAAAACATAAGCAAACACAAAAGCTAAAAAGAATGGTGTTAAAATATGGAAAGTTTTTAATAAAATTCCTCCCCAATAGTTACTAGTTGCTATCACGATATAAATAATTGCCATTAATAATAAAGTATTGACTAAACGATAATTTAATTTATTACTCATAATTTCACCTCTCTAACCAAATCGTGGTTGGTCCATCATTGATTAAACTTATCTGCATATCAGCACCAAATATTCCTGTTTTTACGGATACTTCTTTTTTTAATTCTTCATTCCAAAGATCATATAACTTTTTTGCATCATTTCCATTTAAGGCTTTGATGTAACTAGGGCGATTTCCTTTTTTAGTATCTGCATATAGTGTAAACTGTGAAATAGATAAAACTTCTTTGTTTTCTTGTTCCAATAAGCTTTTATTCATAACGCCAAACTCATCTTCAAAAATTCTAAGATTTAATACTTTTTTAACTAGATATTTTATATTATCTATCGTGTCTGTTTCTGTAAATCCAACAAATAAAACAAGTCCACTTTCTATTTTTCCAACGGTTTTACCATCTACTACACAACTAGCTTGTTTACTTTTTTGAACTAATACTCTCATCTTGATAACCTCTCAATTTTTGATACATATGATAATTTTTCTAATTCTGTTACTACTTTTTGTAGATATGTTAAATCTTTTACATACATTGTGACTTCATAAGCAATTCCTAATTTTTCATGAATAGTTAAGAAACGATCGACATGTAGATCAAAAATACTTAACTTCTGCATAATTTCCATTAACATATTATCGGTAGTATCTGTATGAATTAAAATAACGGTTTCATATTTATCATTTGTTTTACTACTCCAATTTACCATTACTGTTCGATTATCTAAATATTCTAAGTTATGACAATTTTTACGATGAACACTAATTCCATTTCCTTTCGTAATATAACCAATAATTTCATCACCTGGTAATGGATCACAACAAGAAGCTAAATTTACTTTGACCTTATCAATACCTGCTACCACAATATCAGAGTTATTATCACTTGGTTTTAATATTACCTTTTTAGGTTTTGTTACCTCTTCTTCTTTTTTAAATATAACATTTATTACTGTAGAGGAAGCATGCTTTCCATTTCCTATTTCTAAATATAATTCTTCTAAATTATCAACTTTAAAATTTTTAAATAATTTACCTTCATTAGAAGAAGTGAAAAAATCAGGAAACGCTATTTTTCTTTTACGCAACTCTTTTTCTAAAGCTTCTTTTCCTCTTTCAATATAAATTTCTTTTTCATTTTTCGTAAAAAAAGCTCTAATTTTATTTTTAGTTTGACTAGATTTCGCAATATTTAACCATTCTTGAGAAGGACCTTTAGAATTTTTAGAAGTATTAATTTTTACGATATCATTATTCTTTAATTCATAGTCGATTGGTACAATACTATTATTTACGATAGCTCCTACCATAGTTTCCCCTACTTTAGTATGAACTTTATATGCAAAGTCAATAGGAGTTGCTCCTTTTGGAAGTTCAATAATATCTCCCATTGGCGTAAAACAGTAAATATTATTATTTAAGACTTCATTTTTAACACTATCAACAAATTCTTCACTACTCATCTTATCTTCATTTAACTCAATGATAGATTTAAAAAATTGAAGTTTCTGTTCCGTAGTATTCTGCATCATTTGACTAGCATCTTTATGCTCTTTATAAGCCCAGTGAGAAGCAATACCATTTTCAGCTACTTCGTCCATTTGATAAGTACGGATTTGAATTTCAAAAAGATAACCATCTACTCCAAATACAGTAGTATGAAGAGATTGATACATATTCGTTTTGGGCATAGCAATATAATCTTTAAAACGTTTTGGAATTGGTTTAAACTTAGAGTGAATAATACCAAGTGCTAAATAACACTCTTGCTCTGTACTAACTAAAATTCTAAGTGCTAATAAATCGTAAATATCACTAAATTTCTTTCCTTTATTTAATTTATTATAAATACTATAGATACTCTTAGCTCTACCTTTAATCTCATGAGGAATATTATGTTCATTTAATAATTCTGTTACTAAATTCATCATTTCATTTACTGTGTTATCACGTTCTAATTTTGTTTTATCAAGACGCTCAGCAATATCATAGAAAACATCTGGTTTTAAATAACGAAGCGATAAATCTTCTAATTCACTTTTTATTTTATGAATACCTAAATGATGCGCAATAGGAGCTAGAATTTCTAAAGTTTCTTTCGCTATTTTTTTCTGCTTTTCAGGAGCAAGTGCATAAAGAGTACGCATATTATGTAATCTATCTGCAAGTTTTACGATAATAACTCTTACATCTTCACTCATACCAACAATAATCTTTTTATAGTAATTCGTTAAATACTCATTTTCAGTAGAAAAATTAATACGACCTAATTTAGAAACACCATATACTAAATTAGAAACAGTCTTACCAAATAAATCTTCTAATTCTTCTTTTGTTACTTCACAGTCTTCTATCGTATCATGTAAAAGTCCCGCAATAATTGTATCAGTATCGGCATAAACAGTTGTTAAAATAATAGCTGTATTTAAAGGGTGAATAATATAAGGTTCCCCTGATTTACGATATTGTCCCTTATGAGATAACTCTGCAAATTTATAAGCTTTTCTTATTTTTTCTAAATTATCTTCTTCTGGTATATAAACACTTGCTTTTTCTATTAAATTTTCAAGTGTATAATCTTTTTTTGTACTCATATGATCACTCCTAGTTATTACTACTTAAGTATGATTTCTTCATTTAAAATATCATTTACCATTTTTGCTAATGATAAATTACTAGCATTTTTCCAATAATTACTAGCAAAATAAATCCAAATATCTTCTTCTGTTACTGTAGAATTTTGTTTTCGTAACTCTCTTTTTCTAAGTCTTAAAGCAGGCATTAAACGCGATTTTAATTCATCAAGAGACGTAAATCTAATATCCATACTATCACCTACCATTAAATATTATATACAATTTTTTCTATTTAAGAAAGACAATTTAGAAAAAGAATTTCAAAAAAACAGTTTTACTACATATAAATTTATTAGGTGATAAATGTGAATAAAGAAAAATTTATAAAATCAACAATTATTTTAATAATTGGTGGCTTTATTACCAAAATACTTGGTATGGTAATTAAAGTAATTAATACAAGATTAATTGGTTTAGAAGGAATTAGTTTATATATGTTAATCTTCCCTACTTTTTCTTTATTTATGTCTTTATCCCAATTTAGTTTACCCACTAGTGTTTCTAAATTAGTAAGTGAAGATAAATATAATAATAAGAATTTAGTATTTTCTAGTATTCCTATTATTCTTATCTTTGATCTTATCTTAATTGCCATTATTTTATTATCGGCATCTTTTATTTCTATAAACTTATTAAAAGATAGTAGATGTTACTTACCAATTTTATGTATTAGTTGTGTACTTCCTTTTGAAGCAATATCAAATATGCTGAGAGGTTATTTTTTTGGAAAACAAAAAATGTTACCCCATGTAATCAGTCACATTATTGAACAAATTGTAAGACTAGTATTAACGATTATATTAGTTCCTACTTTGATAAAAATTGATTTAGTATATGCTGTTAGTTTTTTAATTTTAGTAAATATGATTAGTGAATTTACAAGTATCATTATTTTATTAATTTTTATGCCAAAACATATTAAAATCACTGGGCAAGATATAAAACCTCAAAGAAATAATATTAAAAATATTCTTTCTATTTCTATTCCTAATACCAATACTAAACTAATTGGTAACATTGGTTATTTTTTAGAGCCTATTTTATTAACTTCTGGTATGCTTGCAGCTGGTTATGATATTAGTTATATTACTTTAGAATATGGAATTGTGGCTGGATACTCTATGCCTCTTTTATTACTACCTGGTTTTTTTACAGGAGCTATCTCAAATAGTTTATTACCTGTTATTTCAAAAGCAAACACTTTAAAACAGTATTCTTATATTAAAAGAAAATTAAAACAAGCTATTTTAATTTCTTTAATAATTGGAATTCCGATTACTTTTATTTTATTTTTATTTCCTAATTTCTTCTTAAAACTATTTTATGGCACAACCCATGGTGGCATCTATCTTAGATATTTAGCAATTCCTTTTCTATTTTATTATATTGAACTTCCTCTTGCTGCTACGATGCAGGCTATGGATATGTCAAAAAATGTTATGATAGATAACATGATTGGTATTATTTTAAAAACCGTTTTATTATACTTTTTATCTTTACTACATATTGGAATCTATAGTTTTATTATTGCTTCTAGCATTAATATTATTTTAGTAGCAACTAGTCACTATTTCCATGTAAAAAATAAATTAAGAAGTGCTACTTGTTAATATTATGATTTAGAAAATAATTACTAATACATAGTATGATAATTCCTAAACTATACCCTGCTAATACATCAGTAATATAATGAACATTAAAATAAATTCTACTAAATCCAGTTAGAAAAATAGCTAGTAATAAGAAAGTAATATATAATTTTTCTCTTTTTCCTTGGTAATATTTTTTAATTAATAAAACTAAATAGCCATATACAATCATAGAAGCAAGTGAATGACCACTAGGAAAACTATACCCTGTTACTTCTAAATAAGAAGAAATTGGTCTACTTCGTCCCACTAAAATTTTAATAATAGCATTTAAAGATACGCCAAGAGTTATCGCAATAAGATAAATAAAAATATCTCTTTTGGCACTCTTCTTTCGTAACAAAAAAATAGTTAATAAAAAAATAATCATAATACCAGTAAAACTCATAATATTAGTAACTACTAAGAAAAAAGAAAATACATGTGGATAGGTAAAAAAAGAAGGAATATTTTTACTATAAACATCAATAAAATCAGAAGTATTTAAAACTATTAATAGCAATAAAATTAAAAATATAATGGTAGCAAGTAGTAATAAACAGTTCGTTTTTTTCATTTTAGATCACCTTATATATATCATATCACATATTTACTAGATGATATATTTTTAGTATAATATTTTTCATAAAGTGAGGCTGATAAAATGATGGGAATTGGTGCTAGAGGTGGAAAAAAAGATAGAAAAATTACTTTCCGTAATCTAAAAAGAAATAAGAAAAAGAAAGAAATGATTGAGGAAGAAAGTAAGAAAAAGGAACTAAAAAAACAAAACGTAATTAAAAAACAAGAGAATATAATCCAGATAACGAAAGAAGAAAAAGAACAGGAAAAAGAAGAACTAATTGATTTATTAGAAGATGCACCTACTCTAGAAAAAAAGAATGGGAACATGAAAGAATCTATTAACAAAATTAAAAATGATTCTATAGAAGTTACCTATAAATTTAATCATAAAGAAATAGAGAAACAGATTGCTCAAGAAAAAGAAATAGAAAAAGATTTAGATTTTAAAAAGGATTCTGATACGATAAAAAAAGATCCTCCTCCTATCATAGAAGAAAAAGAGAAAAATACCTTTATTCCTATCTATAAAGACACAAAAACAGTTGGAAAAAGAAATGTTGAAGATAATAAAAAAAACGTTCTTCAAAAAGAAGAAAAAGAACTTAACTTTTTAGAAAAACAGATTATTCAAGTATTAGAAGATGATATTAATGAAAAAAAGTTTCAATTAAAGAAAATTGATAGTGAGATTTATACATTAGAAAAAAATATTGAAGATACCGTTAGTCAAGAAGAAATGGTAGAACTTGAAAAAGAAATTGAGATTTTAATGAAACTCGTTGAAAAAATTAAAAGACAAATTGATTCTCTTGAAAAAACTTTTGATGATAAAATACCACTAACAGATACCAATAATTATTTAATTTATCTAGTAGAAGAATATAAAAGTCGTCGTAAAGAAGAAATTGAATTTAAAAAAGTATTAAAAGATAATCAAAAATATTCTTCTCTTACTGATACTATGATTGAAATTGAAGAAAAGCAGAAATCTTTAAATGAAAAGCTTCAAGAGAAAAAAGATGAAATGATGATAGATAACGAACGTATGGAAAAATTAAATGATAATGTGGTAGATATCGAAGAAATGAATGATAAAATCAAAAGTTTGATGATTGATAGTAATAAAGCGTTAGAAGAAATCAAAATTAAGTTAGAAGAAGAAATACCTATTACTGAAAAAGTAGATTATATTTCTAAAACAATGGATCATACTCTATGGCAATTGTTCCTCTTAATGGCAATGTTTAAGCGTAATTTAAGTATGAAAAATAATGCTGTTAATAGTATTTCTAACTTGGTTATTTTAGATATGATTATGAAAATGACGACTCCTATTATTACCAAACAAGTTTCTTACGAATACAATGTAAAAGATTACGAAGATATGATTAAAAAAGCAGCAAGTGATACTAATTATTTAGAAAATGTAATTGATAATAATTTAGATAAAATTGATTCTATTCGTTATACTTTTGTGCATAATTATCGTGAATGCAGTTATTTAGAAAGTTATCAGAATGCACTTGATAAATTAAATCATTTAGAAGAAAATATAAAAGAACGCAAAAATGATGTAGCAAAAATGAAAAAAGAAATGGAATATCAGCTAGAAAAAAATAATGCAAAAGTAAAACGATACACAAACCAAAAAGTAGCATAACGCTACTTTTTTCACTTGTTTTTCACAAAATTATGTATAATAATGTCATGGAGGAAATTTATGAATGTATTAATAGTTGATGATGAAAAACTAATTCGTGATGTGGTAAAAGAATACGCAATATCTGAAGGATATCATATCTTTGAAGCTGAAGATGGTGAAATGGCATTAGATATTATTGAAACAAATAAAATTAATGTGATTGTTTTAGATATTATGATGCCAAAATTAGATGGTTTTTCTACCTATAAAGAAATTAAAAAGATTAAAAATATCCCAACAATTATTTTATCAGCTAGAAGTGAAGAATATGATAAATTATTAGGCTTTGAATTAGGTGTTGATGATTATTTAACGAAACCTTTTTCACCAAAAGAGCTAATTGCTAGAATTAAAGCCATTACGAAACGAAGTAATCCAGAATTAGATGTGTTTGAATATCAGGATTTAAAAGTTGATTTTAAAGGATACACAATTAAAATTGATGATAAAGAAGTAAAAGTTACGCCAAAAGAGTTTGAAATTTTAACTTACTTTATTAAGAATAAAAATGTAGCTATATCTCGTGAATCCCTACTCTCTTCTATTTGGGGTTATGACTTTTTTGGAGATGATAGAACGATTGATACTCATGTAAAAATGTTAAGAAATAATTTAGGAAAATATCGTGATTTAATTATTACTGTTAGAGGAATCGGTTATAAATTTGAAATCAAAGAAAAAAATACTAAAAAGTAGTATTAATACTAAAATTTGGTCTTATTTGGTTTTATTTTCCTTTCTTATTTTAATGCTTTTATGGGGATTTCAAGTATTATTTTTATCTTCTTATTATGAATGGCGTACTACTAAAAATATGAAACAGATAGTAAGTAAATTAATTATTTCTTATAGAAAAAATAATGATACAGATTCTTTTTATGAGAGTTTAGAAAACCTTAGTTTTGAAAATGGTATTTGTATTGAATTATCAAATGGTAAAACAAATATTCCCTATACAAATGATTTTTTAAATCGTGAATGTATTAAAGGTAATCATTTGCAAGAATATAAAGATGAGTTTATAAGTAGTAATCAAATTACTCAAAAATATACAACGATTAATCCACAGTTTAAGAATAAAACTTTAATTTATGGTATTAAATTAGATGATAGTTTATATGCTTTTGTATCTACTTCCCTAGTTCCTATTAACTTTACGATTTCTATTTTAAAGAGTCAATTTATTTATGTTACTATTTTAGTTTTAATTTTATCGTTAATAGTATCTTATTTTATTTCCAAAAAACTTTCTAAACCAATTGAAGAAATTACGGTATCAGCAAAAGAATTAGCAAAAGGTAATTATCAAAAAGATTTTACTACTAAAACCGATATTATCGAAATTGAAGAACTGACAAACACTTTAAATACAACTAGAAAAGAACTAGCAAAAACTGATGAATTAAGACGTGATTTAATGGCCAATGTTTCTCATGACTTAAAAACTCCTCTTACTATGATTAAAGCTTATGCTGAAATGGTAAGAGATCTTACTTATAAAAATAAAGAAAAAAGAGAAGCTAATTTAAATACAATTATTGATGAAACAGACAGATTAAATAATCTAGTAAACGATATTTTATCATTATCTATTATGGAAAGTAAAATGCTAGTGTTAAACAAAGAAGAATTTAATTTAACGGCATTAATAGAAACAATTATTAAGAGATACGAAATTTTCACTACTACTTTAGAATATAAATTTATTCTAGATGCTAAATTAGAAGTTATCGTAAATGCTGATAGAAAAAAAATAGAACAGGTTGTTTATAATCTAATCAATAATGCTATTAATTATACAGGGGATGATAAAACTATATATATTCGTATTTATGAAAAAAATGGTACTATGGTAGAAATTACAGATACTGGTAAAGGAATTGACAATAAAGAAAAAGACCTAATCTGGGACAAGTATTATAGATCTAAAAAGAATCATAAAAGAAATACAGTAGGAACAGGATTAGGTTTAGCAATTGTGAAACAGATTTTAGAATTACATCAATTTGAATATGGTGTTTCTTCTACTAAAAATAAAGGTACTACTTTCTATTTTAAAATAAATCATTAATTTTATTAAAATTACACATAAATTTCACATTTTATATGTATGATGGTTATGTGAAAAGAAATTTTCATAAATAGTTACTGCTTACTCTCACCTATAGTAACTATTATTAGAGGCTCATGCCTCTTTTTCTTTGTCTAAATCACTCTTTTTAATAATATATAAACCCTTATTTTTATAAAAAGCATAAAAAACATCTTCCATTTTTACTTGGTAATCTTTTAAAGTTCTTTCAATCCAAGTTTTACTCTTTTTAATCTGAGTTAGCGTTTCAGGTTGTATCACGCCATCTAAAATAAGTGGCAATGGGTAATCACCAAATTTATTATTTTCTTTTTGAAAGACACTTAGTTTCCCACTAGACTCTAAAATAGCGTAATCTACTTCTTCTATCGTTCTAATATGTTGTTCTCTTAGTTGCGTTAACAAATCATCTAAATTATAACGCTGTCTTACCATTTCTTTAAAATTTACTACTCCCCTATTGATCATAACAGATGGAGTACCATCAAAAGCATCTCTTACTTTAGCATTTTTTAAAGAAATATAACTCATTACAATCTGAATAAGTACCAAAACAATAATTGGAATAATCGATAAGAAAACACTTTCTTCACGATTATCAATAGAAATCGCTGCTAATTCTGCTATTAATATAGAAACTATTAAGTCTACAATTCCTAATTGTCCCACTTCTCTTTTTCCCATAAAACGATAAAGAAAAGTAATAATTACATAAAAAAGAACCGTTCTTTCTAACACAATGATATAGTCCATGTTATCACCTATCTATATTATGGATTATGGTATAAAAAAATATTCATTTTCATAGAGTTTATTAGGTGATATTATGAATGATGTAGTGAAATATTTAAAAAGTTTAATTTATATTTTAATTCCCATTTTGGTTTTAAATACAATTCTTTCTCTTTTATATTATTTTAATATTGTAGGAAATCAGGTTAATAACTATATGAAATTATTTATTGTCGCTATTTCTATGCTAGTTGGAGGAATTTATATTGGTAGTAAAGCAAGTAAAAAAGGTTGGCTAGAGGGTTTAAAAATTGGATTAGAAGTAATTATTTTATTATTTGTAGTTAGCTATTTGGCATATGATAAAGGTGTTAATATAAAATCTATTATTTATTATTTTATTCTTATTATATCTTCTATGTTGGGTAGTATGATAGGAATTAATAAAAGAAAAGCTAAATAAAAAGGGCTGTCATGATAGAAAATAAGTTCATGACGGTCCTTTATCTTTAATAGTATACTTTATAAAAATTATTGCTATTACTTTTACCGATTTTTTCATCTCTTTTTTTAAATTCTTCCTGAATCATATGAATAGGTTTTTCAAAACAAGTAGTCTTCTCTTCTTCTAATATTTTTTCAAATTGTTGATTACATCTATCTCTCATTTCAATATATAGGTTATCTGAAAGAAGGATTAAAATTGTCTCTAAAGAAGCTAAAAAAATAGTATAAAATAATAAATTGCTTATTTTATAAAAAGTAGTCCCTTTTTCAACATTCAAAATAGAATTAATAATATAATCAAAATTATCCTCTAAAGTTGTCACAATAGATACATCAAATATCACTTGCTGAGTATCATTTGAAAAGTTATTTCTAAATATACTTGGAATAAATTCTAATTCTTTATTTTCTTCCAAAGATGGATAAATATATTTTAATAATTTTTGATATCTATTTAATGTTAAAATATCATCTTGTGTAAAAAGAGCTTCATAATAAGTAAAATATTCTTTAAGATAATGAAGTTTTAAACCAGATGAAACTCTATCATAAGTACGGGTTAATAATGAGTCATAATAACTATTAAATTCCATATCAATATTATCATCTTCATAGGTAACATCATCCGTATTATTCTGTCTTTCAATCATCAAAATGTCACTATCAGTTAGATTAATTAGACTATCAATTTCTAAATTGGGATAAAGAGTATTGGCTTTATGTGCAATTCTGAAATTTACTAACATGTCATCATATTCATCTGTATTTCTTAATAAAACTTGATATAAGTCTACATCTTCTTTATAATGTTCTGATATATATTGATTTAGTTTTTTAATTTCTTCATCATCACGAATAATTCTATCTAAAAGTTCTGTTTCTTTTCTTGATAAACGAATTACTACTTCCTCTAAATATTCGGTATCCTGTTTTTTCTGTTCTAATTCAAAAATATGTAAATAAAGTCTTAAAATACTTTGTGATAAATTAATTAATTCCCCTGTCATTTTCATCACCTTCAATGTAGTTAATTGCATCAGTTACTGTTTTATTAAAATCTTGATAATTTGTAGTAAGCCATTTTATATGATCAAATTGGTGTTTAAAAAAGGTATATTGTCTTTTTGCATAGTGTCTAGAATTCTTTTTAATTAACTCTAAAGACTCTTCTAAAGAACATTTATGGTCAAAATATAAATATAATTCTTTATAGCCAATTGCAGTTTGAATTGCTTTTGTATTAACTTTTTGATCATATAATGCCTTTGCTTCTTCAATTAAGCCTTCGCTTACCATTTTATCTACTCTTAAGTTAATCTTTTCATAAAGAATATTTCTATTAGTAGTAAGACCTATTAGTAAAAAAGAATATAGAGGATTATTTCCTGTTTTTTCTTCTACTAAATTTTTTTCATATTTATTTAAAAGTCTAATAAGACGCTTTCTATTATTTATATGAATACTACAGTTACTATCATATTTTTTGATATTATCTAATAACTCTTGATTCGTTAAATCATGATAATCATCTAATTCATCTTCCTGTTTAAAACGATAATCATATAAAGCTGCTTTTATATATAATCCTGTTCCACCAACAATAATAATATTTTTTCCTCTTTTTTCAATTTCTTCTATCTTTTTACGACAATCTCTTTGATAGTCATATACAGTATAAACAGTATCAACATTACAGATATCAAACAAATGATGAGAAATACCCTCTTTTTCTTCTTCTTTTATTTTAGCTGTTGCGATATCTAAACCTTTATATACTTGCATAGAATCGGCATTAATAATTTCTGCATTATATTTTTTAGCAAGCTCTACACTTAATTTAGTCTTTCCTACTCCAGTAGGACCAGTAATTACGATAATCATATTATCTACCCTATTCATTTCTATTTTTTCTTTTTCTTTATATTCTAACAGCTTGATAAGATAAAATCAAGCACTTATCACGGTGATTTGTTTGGGCGTAAATTAGATAAGGAATATGTTTTTTCTTAATAAGTACTACCATTTCTTTTTTACATAGAACGCTTAAATAATTTTTCTAAATCATACTTAGAATAGGTGATAATAGTTGGTCTACCATGAGGACAGGTAAAAGGATTTTCACAACTTCTAAGTCTTTCTAATAAAACTTCCATACTAGATAGTTCAATATGGTCATTTGCTTTAATAGATGCCTTACAAGCAACTGTTGCAGCTATATGATCTAAATAACGATCTAATCTAAAGTCTTCTCTAACCGTTATGATATCAAATATTTTTCTAAGAGCAACTTCTATGTCAGACTTGGTTAACCAAACAGGAACACTACGTATTAATAAAGTTTGAAATCCAAATTCTTCATAACCAATTCCAAGTTGATCTAAAATGTCGAAGTGTTCTTTTAAAATAATATATTCATTACTAGTAAGTTCTAAAGTGATAGGTACTAATAAATCCATCGTAATAGGTTTTGGATTTGACATTTCTCTTAAATAATACTCATAATTTACTCTTTCATTTGCAGCGTGTTGATCGATAATATACATACCATCTTCATTTTCTGCAATAATATAAGTCCCATGTACTAATCCAACAGGATACATTTTTTTAATTCTTTCTTTTTTTACTTCAGTAGTAACACTAGTAGTATTATTATCTTCTATACTATTTTTTTGATAAGGAGTTGTTTCTTCTTGTGTTTCGAAAGTAAGCGTCATTTTTTCAAATTCTTGAAACTCTTCTTCTTTTTTATTTTCATCAAATTCTTGAAAACGATCAGGTGTATATACAGTTGAAATTCTAGTTCTATTTTCATCTACCGTTGTTTCTAATATAGCATCAGGAATTAATGTTAAACTTTCTAATTTAGACGTAATCGTTTTAGTAATTAAATCCTTCAAAGTATCCATTTTAGAAAATTTAATATCCATTTTGGTAGGGTGAACATTTACATCTACTAAAATAGGATCTACATCTATTTTCATTACCACAATTGGATATCTATCTTGTGGAATATAAGTATGATAACTATCTGTAATATAACGAATGATATCTAAATTACGAATCACTCTTCCATTTACTAATAAAGTAATTGCATTCTTATTACTTTTTTGTAGTTCAGGATAAGAAATATAGCCACTAATTTGATAGTCCTCGTTCTCATTTTTAATTTCTATCATTTTTTTAGTAACTGATAAACCATAAATATCATTAATTACTTTTAATAATCTTCCACTACCATCTGTTTTTAATAAAACTTTATCATTGTTTGTGAGTACAAAACGAATTTCAGGATAACTTAAAGCCATTTTATTTACATATTCCGTAATATAGGCAAGTTCCGTATATAAACTTTTTAAATATTTTAAACGAACAGGTGTGTTATAAAATAAGTCACGAACTAGTATAGAAGTTCCTTTGGCAAGTTCACTAGGATTTACTGCTATCAATTTACCGCCATGGATTTCTACTTCTGTTCCTACTACCCCATTATTTGTATTTAAAGTGACATTAGAAACACTGGCAATAGATGGCAATGCTTCACCACGAAATCCTAAACTACCAATATGAAATAAATCGTTTTCATTTTTTACCTTACTAGTTGCATGTCTAGAAAATGCAAGTACAGCATCTTCTCTATCCATTCCGATTCCATCATCAGTTACTTTAATTTCTTTCACACCAGAATCCATAAGTTCTATTTTAATAGAAGTAGCTTTAGCATCAATTGCATTTTCTACTAACTCTTTTACAACATTCATGCACTTTTCTACTACTTCTCCAGCCGCAATCTTATTTGCTAATACTTCATCCATTACTTGAATTTTACTCATACTACCACACTCACTTCAATAATTTCATAAATGACTATAGTTCTATTTTAACACACTTTTATGAGTACAAGAAAGTAAAAATAAAAAGCTACTATTTAGTAAAGAATAAATGACTATTTTACTAAATAATAGCTATTTTTATTGATTTGTAGCTTTTTTGACTTTCTTCATAAGCTTTTTTCCCTGTGGTAAATAAAATAATTTTTGATAATCTTCATAATTTCTATTTTTTATTTTTTCAAGAGTGGTTCCAAAAGCTAAGGTATCTATAAATAAGTCTTGATCTGCTGTGTTATATTTTGAAACCTTTTCTGCATTTTTACTAAGAGAAAGATTACAGATACATAATTTTAAATTAGTACCATTTCTAATTTCTAATAGATAAGAACTAATATCTCTCAGTCTAAGGTTAACTAATTCTTTTTTCTCAGAATAATCTTTAAAAACATCTTCTCTATCTATATTAGGATTTTGTTTTAAAAGAGAATAAATATAATCTTTTATATAGTTTAACATATTATATGGTCCGATTAGTTCCCCTTGCAAAGTAGGATTATTCTTAAAAATGTCATCTACTTTTTTTAATCTTAGGGTTTCGCTTGGTAAAATATTATTTCTATAGTAAAAATAAAGATGGGAGGAAATTTGAAGCAAAAGGCGTAAATCATCATTTACTTTTGCTTGAGATTCATAATGTTCTTCTATATCATAAAAGTTAGAAAACATGGTATTTCTAGGACTGCGCATACTTCCTAGAAAAAATGGTAATTCATTTACTAGTATATTTTCTAAAACTTTACTACATTTATTTTCTAATCGACTATCATAATTAGGAACAGAATCACTATTAAAAACAGGAATTATTCTAGCGATCTCTATTTTTCTATTTTTAATTTCTTCCATGAATTCTTTTCTTTTATTTTCTTCCAATAATACACTTTCTAATTCTTTTAATTCTTTATAAGTTAATTCTTCTAAAAATTTGTATTCCATATAACCCTCCTATTATTCTGATAGTAATGATTTTTTTAACTGTTTAACATCATTATTTTCTACCAAAATATCACATACTTTTTTAGTACCTATCTTTTTATAACCTACTATGTCAGATAAACGAACAGCATTAATCAAGAAACTAGCATCTTCATCATCTTTATGAATCTCATAATTTCCTACTAATATTTCTTCACCACTAGGAAAAGCAAAATACTTACTTTTAGCAAACAAATTACTTTTTTCTCTAACAATTACATATTTAATATCAGATACTGTTCCAACTCCATCATGAAAGGTAAGTAGATTTCCTAAGTACATACGATAAGGATCTTTTTTTCTTGACTCCATGATAATCCCCCTTTGAATAGTGCCTATTATATCACACATTTTTCAAATAGTCCATAAATTTTACAGCAACATCATGGCTAAGTACTGTTTCTAATTCTTCTAAAGAGGCTTCTTTTAATTTCTTTAAAGAGCCAAATTTTCTTAATAATTCTTTTCTTCTTACTTCACCAATACCTGGCGCCATATCTAATAAAGTAGCAAGAGTTCCCTTTTGTCTAATCGTACGATGATAACTAATTGCATAATTATGTACTTCATCTTGAATACGATTTAAGAATAAGAATAAATTACTATCTTTCTCCATAGGAATACTTTCTAAATTACTATTTACTAGCATATTTGTTTGATGCTTATCATTCTTTTTAAGACCACAAATAGGAATATTTAAATGAAGACTATCAATTACTTCTTTTGCTACTTCTATCTGTAATTCACCACCATCTACTAAAATAAGATCAGGTACTTGTACTTCTTCCATTAATACTTTATAGTATCTTCGATATAAAACTTCTCTCATTGCTGATAAATCATCTTTTACATCAGCTTCTATTTTAAACTTACGATATTCATTTTTATTAGGTAAAAAATGATCAAATACTACCATACCACCTACATAAAAAGTTCCAAATAAATGAGAATTATCAAAAGCTTCAATTCGTTCTAGTTTATCTAAATGAAGTAGTTTTTTAAGTTCTTCTTCTGAAGATAAGCGCTTTTCTTCATCAGATTTAATTGTTTCATACTTTTCTTCTAATAAAATCTTAGCATTATCACTAGCTAAATCAATTAACTTTTTAATATCTCCTCTACTAGGTGAATTTACTTTTATTTCTAAATACTTACTTAAAATATCTTTATCAATATCACTAGGTACAATAATTTCTTTAGGAAGTAAATTATTTTTTTCATAAAAAAGCGTAATATATCTAGTTACTTCTTCACTAGCTTCTTCCATTGTTGTAAAAATATCACTGCATCTTCCAAATAATAATCCCTCTCTAATATAAAAAGTCACAATAGATAAATAATTATGATTATGGTAATATCCAAAAACATCAAAATTATAATTCTTATTCAAATCTATTTTTTGTTTTGTTAAAGTAACATCAATATCTTTTAGCATTTCTTTTAATTCAATTGCTTTTTCAAAATTAAGACTATCACTTGCTTTTTGCATTTCATTCTTTAGTTTTAAGACAACATCAGTGCTATCTCCTTTTAAGAATCTAGTAATTTCTTCTATCATTTCATTTTGTTTTACCATATCTACTTCTTTTTGACAGTAACCCAAACATTCACCAATATGATAATATAGACATACTTCTTTCTTTAAGTTTTCACACTTTCTAAGAGGATAAATCCTATTTAACATATCTACTGTCTTTCTAGCTGCTGTAACATTAGGATATGGTCCAAACAATTTACTTTTATGCTTTTTACGATTAATATTACGAACAATTCTAAGACGAGGATATTTTTCATCAGTAAGTTCAATATAAGGATAGCTTTTATCATCTTTTAATAAAATATTATATTTAGGATTATACTTTTTAATTAAAGTAATCTCTAAAATAAGGGACTCTAACTCACTAGATGTCACAATATATTCAAAATCTACAATATCACTAACTAACATAGCAGTTTTACCAGTATGAGCACCAGTAAAATAACTTTTTACACGATTAAATAAATTCTTAGCTTTTCCTACATAGATAATCACACCATCTTTATTTTTCATTTGATAAGAACCAGGTAATTTTGGTACTAACTTTAATTTTTCCTTGATATTTTTTTTTACTTCTTCTGTCATACTATTCCCTCATTTCTATTTCATTTTAACATTTTTTAGGTAATTTTTAAATACTCATGACTACACTTTAAAAAACATAAACTAATACTAGGTGATACTTTTGAATAAAAAAATTTATTTTCTTTGTCTTTTGATGTTACTAATTCTAACTATTTTTCTACTTTTAAAAAAGGATACAATTACCTATCAAATAGAAACTATGATTGAAGAAGAGAAAAATTATGTAATTAGTATTACTTATCCTAAAACTAATATTAAAAAGTTAAATCAAAGAATTAAAAATGATATTTTAAAAGAAATAAAAAAGATAAAAGAGAAAGAGAGAGAAACCCCTTATTTGATTAATCGTGATGAGTTAAATATTGATTTTGAATACTTTTTATTTGATAACAGATATATTAATATTATCTTAAAAAGTGATTTATATCATGGTAATACAAATCAAAATAGTTATGAATTATATTCTTATCTATATGATAGTAAGAAAAGAAAAATAATAGATATAAAAAGGCTTTTTCAAAATCAAGAATCTGTTTATGGACTGATAAATGATGAAATTAAAAATAAATATCAGTTAACGATTACTAGCACTCATAATCTTCCTATGATTATTATGAATAACGAATTAAAGGTTTATTTTATAACTAATAAGATTTATTCAGTCACAATTCCACTAACAGAATTAGATCTTACTATTAAGTGGAATCTAAGTAATGAAAAGAAAAAAGAAGAAAATACTAAAATTGTATCGAATATCATTGATCCTAGTAAAAAGATAGTAGCTATTACTTTTGATGATGGTCCTAGTCAATATACAAAAGATATTATAAAAACTTTAAAAGAATATGACTGCAATGCTACCTTTTTTGTCTTGGGAAACAAAGTAAAAGCTTATCAAGACATAATAAAAGAAAGTATTAAAAATGGTAATGAAATTGGAAATCATTCTTATAATCATAAATGGTTAAGTAGATTAAGTAAGGAAGAAATTATAAATCAAATTGAAAAAACTCAAAATATTTTAAAGGAAACTGTTAATTACACTCCTACTCATCTAAGACCTACTTATGGTTCAGTTAATAATAAAATTAGAAAGAATACTGATTTAGAAATTACTTTATGGACTATTGATACCAAAGACTGGCGTATTAAAAATGTAGATAGAATCGTAGAAAGAGCATTAAATAATGTCAGTGATGGTGATATCATTTTAATGCATGATATTTTTGAAAGAAGTAGTAATGCTTTAAAAATAATGATACCCAAACTAAAGGAAGCTGGGTATCAATTAGTAACCATTAGTGAATTAGAAGAAGTGAAATTATTAAGGACTAAATATTAGTTTTACAAACTTAATTTTCTATTATATAATGACCTTGGTGATTGTATGCTAACAATTAAAGAAAATATAACGAATGAATATGAAATTAAAAAGTCAAAGTTTATTACTTTACTATATAAGATAGATGATATAAAGGAAGTAAATGAGATTTTAGAAAATGTAAAAGGTATTTATAAAGATGCTACTCATTACTGTTATAGTTATAAGTTAGATGGTACCGAAAAATTTAGTGATGACAAAGAACCTAGTGGTACAGCTGGACTTCCTATGATGGAAGTATTAAATAAAAGAGGTTTAAATCATATACTTTGTATCGTAATTCGATATTTTGGTGGTATTAAATTAGGAGCTGGTGGTTTAGTTAGAGCTTATAGTAAAGCTGTAAGAGATGCTCTTGATAAGGTAGAAACTATTGAACTAGTAGAAGGTTATTTAATTCGTATAACTACTAGTTATGAAGAACAAAAAAAGTATGATTATTTATTCAAAGATAAAATTATAAAAAAAGAGTTTAATGATCAGGTACTTTATTATATAGAATTAGAAAAAGAAGAAATAAATAAATTAAATATTGATTATCAAATACTAGAAAATAGATGGATAAAAAAGATATAGGTAGTTTAGAAGATTACCTATATCTTTATTTTATAAGTTTAAATTTTTATTCAACAACAAATGGATTATCTTTAGTGCCATCGCCATCTGATATTTTTGTATCTGATTTAAGATTTAATACAGAGCGTAAAGGCAAAGTTGTATTAACTCTATTACCACTCCCAGTACCAATAGAGTTGTTATATATATACCACACTACTGCATTTAAATTATAAGAGCCAGCAGGACTCATTGTCCAATAATTTTTTTTACTATATAAATAATAATTGCTATTTTCTCTTCCATAGCAACCACCTGCATAGACTACTTCATCATAAGTAAGTAAACCTATACTCTCATTGACTAAGCCTTTCCCATTGCCATCCGTTTCACATTTGAAATTTGGAATATAATTTTTATAATATGTCATTGTAGCACTTCCTGATGTAAAACTATCTCCATATTTAACTTTTGCTTGTTCACAATAATAAGCTCCACTAGCTACATTTTTAGCTAAATCAAGATTACTTTCTATATTTTTTTGATACCAACTTTCAAGTTGAGTCTTAGCTTCGCTATTTGTATAATACATATATGTGTAATTATTATAGTTAGAATTAAATCTAATATTAGCATTATTATTAATTCCATCTTGCATTACGATTCTTATCGTTCCATCTTCATTTATTCTTACTATTCTCCATGTAAATCCAGCAAAGCTTACATAGTTATTTTCTACATTTCCTCTAAAATAGTAAGTAGGTTCTCCTGTATTGGTATCAGTTGATGCATATAATCCACTTGCATCACTTGTATTATTACTTGATGTTGTTAAAGTTGGTTCTGCATCTACTACTTCAAATTTCTTACCAAATATTGATACATTTTGTACTGCTTGTTTTCTAGTAATATTAACATTATATATCTTTTCGCTACCATCTTCTGCTATTACTCTAATTGGTAGTGTATTTTTTCCTACTGCTAAGTCTTTTGCTCCTAGTCCTCTTACTTTTGATTTACTACTAGTAGCAGTTGCATTTACTGTTACACTTGATATATTGTTTTTAACTGTACAACTATATTCTGTAGTAGCACTATTAAATACTGGATCTAATGTACAGTCTGATACTGTAATACTATCTAATGTATTAGTTGTATCTAAGTTATCAGTTACTACTTTTCCATCGGCATAGACATTTACTGTTAGTGTAAATGTTTTATCATTCATACTTCCATCTGTAAAATCTGTATCATCTGATACCCACATTCTTAATCTAAAATTCTTTTCATAATTA
>ERZ791884.847-NODE-847-length-26485-cov-3.027317_pt1 | contig 26485 bp, 29 predicted proteins | sample MGYA00509941_ERZ791884 | MGnify/ENA primary metagenome ERZ791884 (study PRJEB30046, sample SAMN00792095) | human gut metagenome | study: EMG produced TPA metagenomics assembly of the A metagenome-wide association study of gut microbiota in type 2... | reverse complement strand
TCTTGATATGTGTCCCTTTCGGAGTTAATATATAGCTGGTCAGCAGGCAGCACCGAGCGGCATAATATACACATAATTCCGCTGTACATTTCGTGTAATATATTGTTCCTAAACCGCTTGCTATTATCTCGCTTTAGAGTTAATATGTACACACCGAAAGGGAAAACAAAGCCAAACGGAGGACACGACAATGAAAAACACACAGGTACAGATCGAGGGCATTAAGAACCAGACCATAGGCGTTGAGGTCGAGATGAACAACATAACAAGAGCGAAAGCCGCGCAGATCGCCGCTGAGTTCTTCGGAACGCACCGCCACGAAAACACCGCCGGCCGCAACGGATACTGCACCTTCTCCGCTTGGGACAGCGAGGGGCGCGAGTGGAAATTCCAGAAAGACGTAAGCATTCACGGACCTGACGGTGAAAAGTGCGAAATGGTCACTCCAATCCTTACATACAGCGATATAGAAACACTTCAGGAACTCATTCGCCGACTTCGCAAGGCAGGAGCCAAGAGCGATGCGACAAGGGGCTGCGGTGTACACGTTCACATCGGCGCACAGGGACACACGCCGCAGAGCCTCAGGAACCTCGCCAATATAATGGCAAGCCACGAAAGCCTTTTAGCAAGTGCCCTCAACCTCGACAGAGGAAGAATGAACCGCTACTGCCGCACGGTAAGCCCCGCATTCCTCGAACAGCTCAACCGCAAAAAGCCCCAGACCATGGCGGAGCTTGCGGACATCTGGTACACTAGCCAGAACGCAAGCTACGGCAGGTCAGCGCATTACAACGACAGCAGATACCACATGCTTAACCTGCACGCCACTTTCACCAAGGGCACGGTTGAGTTCAGGCTTTTCCAATTTGATGCACCGAGCGGCACAAGGCAGAACGGACTTCACGCAGGACAGCTCAAGAGCTACATACAGCTTTGCTTAGCGCTCAGTGCGATGGCAAAGAACGCAAAGAGCGCAAGCCCCAAGCCCCAGCAGGTGGACAACCCTAAATACGCGATGCGCACTTGGCTCCTTCGCCTTGGATTTATCGGGAACGAGTTCAAGACCGCAAGAGAAACTTTCACAAACCGTCTGTGCGGTGACGGAGCTTTTCGAAACGGCAGAACAGCATGACCCCGGCAAACCGCCCCCTGACCGCTTCGGCGGTCTTAGGGTGGTAGAAGGGCAATTCTTCAGAAAGGACGTATTTTTATGAAAGAAAAACTCTACTTGGCTTATGGCAGCAACCTCAACATTGTTCAAATGATCATACGCTGTCCGGACGCAAAATTCTACGGAACGGCTGAAATCAAAGACTATGAGCTTCTCTTCAAAGGGAGCAAGACCGGGGCATACCTGACCATCGAGCGGCGCAAAGGCTCTAGCGTGCCCGTGGGCGTATGGGCGGTCACAGAGCGCGACATTAGCGCCTTAGACCGCTACGAGGGTTTCCCTGCATTCTACTACAAGAAGGAATTCCGACAGCAGATATGGGGTAGGGACGGCGAGGACTTGGGCGTGCGCGACTGCTTTGCTTACATCATGCATGAGGATAGGCGGATAGGGATACCAAGTCCGGTGTACATCAACACCTGCAGAGAAGGCTACAAAGATTTCGGATTTGATATCAATATCCTGATGGACGCAGTAAAGAGAAGCGAGGAGGCAGCACTATGAAAAAAACAACATCAAGAAGAGCGGCGCAATGCCCCAAGTGCAGCGCGATTTATACCGCACCGCCTGCAATATCGCGCGATGACGGTCACACGCTCATATGTCCGGAATGCGGCACAAGAGAGGCTTTGAAGAGTATCGGAGTGTCAGCCGAGGAGCAGAGCAAGATCATCGACATCATTCACCGCTGCTACAAAAGGTAAAATACACATGATAGCCGCGAAATCTTTGTGCAGGATATTCTTTTGCAATCGCTTGCAATTTCGTCCCTTTAGAGTTAATATGGACACACCGAAAGGAAATACACATCAAGCAGGAGGAAAAGAATATGTGGACAAAAGGTGCAATAGGAATACCGAGCAGCAACGGCGGCATGACATCGGTGAGCTACTGGGTGAAACACTACGAGAACGAAAGCCAGTTCGGAATTGACAACGGCAGGATCTCAAAGCTAACACTTGTCCAGGACAGCAAAGTAGTGTACAACTACGACCGAGGCGAGGACATCGAACCTCAGACATCAGAAGCGGAAAAGGCGCTTGCTATCCTGCTGAAAGAGTACAACTGACACCTCAACACGGCATCAATAAAATGGCAGAGAGCGGCGCAAGGGCGCTGTTCCTGCCTTTTGCCGATGTGAACGCCCCCTCAAGGTACTGTGACCCGGGGGCGGGGTGAGGTGAGGCTCGCCGACGCCCAATTTTCGCCTAGTCATGGAGAAAAAAACGGGTCACTTGAATTGAAAAAAATATTTTTGGGGGTATTAGAAAAATGGCAAGGAAAAAAGCACAGGAAACCGAGGTCAAAAAAACGGTGTCGGAGGCGGCTACAAAGCCAGTTCCGGGCGGGGCAAAAGCCACGCCTAGCGGCAAGAAAACGGCGAAAAGCGGAGCGAAACCCGCTAAAAGTAGTGAAAAAGGCGGTTCAAGCGGAGCGAAACAGACTAAAAGCACCGCGAAAGGAAGTGCGGACACCAAGCGCAAGGCTACGAAGAAAACAGCGCCGGAAGCCGCCGCAGATAAGCCGGCGCGCACGCCACGCAGAAAAGCGGCTGATGTTCCCTCTGTGAGCGGCGACAGTGCGGTTCTTAACGCGGCGGCAAGGCTGGAGGCTATGGAGGAAGAAGCGCGTACAGAGGCGGCACAGGACGCACGTCCCGCGACCTCGGAGCCGGCGGGGATCATTTACTCGCTGAAAGCTGGAGCGCAGATATTCGTGAAGACCGCCGACATTGTAGCGGCGACCGGAAAGACTACGTCATGGATCCGCGACATAACAGCGCGCGGGATCATCAAGGAAACCAAGACAAAGCATGGTACGCTCTACGACTTTACGCAGACCATGAGGGCTTATTGCGCGTCGCTGGAATCGCGCCGGAGCGATGATGATACCGCTGATGTGGAGCTTAAGCGGAAAAAGGCAGAGGCAAAACTCAAGGAGTCCAAGGCGGTCATCGCGGAAATGCAGGCAAAGGAATTCCAGGGCAAAATGCACCGTTCAGAGGACGTACAGAAAATGACCGCCGACCTGCTCTACTTCGTTCGCGGCGGGCTTGTGGCTCTTGCCGGAAGATGTGCCACTGACTGCGCTGCGTCCTCCGAGCCTGCCGAGGTGCAGAAGATCATTGAGCATGAGGTTCATGAGATCCTTAAGGACTTATCCGAATACAAGTATGATCCGAAAAGATATGACGAGCTGGTGCGGCAGCGGACTAACCGTGAACTTGACGCTGACTTCGACGATGGAGAAGATGAAGAATAAATCGGCGTGAAGTTAGTAAGCACCGGATTTCAGAGGGTGGATACAGCTTATTCGATAATATCTTTTTCAGATATTTTTGCAATTTGTCCCGAATGTCCCCCATGTCCCTTTATATTTGTGATACAATATAATCGAAAAAATACCGTTTGAGGCGACGGACACAGAGCCAACATTCAACCAGTCTGATCACCGCGCCCAAGCGGTATTTTTGTTCGATTCAAACATAGTAATAGCGCGGACTTGCAACATCGCGCAGACGATACAAGGCGCAGGGGCTTTCTCCTTTGACCCTGCGCAGATTTCAGAGCCGCACAGTGCCGCGCCTTAGCGCGTGCGGTGCAAATCCGCAGGCTCTTGTCAAGACGTTGTGTATACAATACACGGCACAGGCGCGGACTACTCATCCGTTCGCGGTGAAACAGAGGTAGTGCGGGAGCGCATTATCCGATGTGGAACTGTGGTGTTCGTGTGGCAGTAGCTCAGTTGGTAGAGCCGGGGAAAGCACACCCCGTGTCGGCGGTTCAAGTCCGCCCTGCTGTCTTGGGACGGTGGTATATGTCGGGATACGGTCATGGTAAAAAGTCAGTATTTATACTGGTTCATCCCACTGCCGGCGGGTTCAATCCCCGCTGCCGCCCGCTAATTGTTTGTCCCGCTTTTGTGCGGGCGGTGTTTCCTTTCCATGCTCCCGGCGTGCGCCAACGCTCCGGGAATATCAACCATCGCTGTGCATGAACGGCGAGGGCAGGACCCGCCGTTCCCGCCTTTTCGGGTGCGTGGCTCAATGGTTGAGCACCGGACTTTTAATCCGGATCATGTGGGTTCGATTCCCACCGTACCCACCAAGCCCTATGCGGCTTTAATTCGGGCGATAATATCAATAAATCCGTGTGTCAGAAAGGGGTTTGAGCGGCGGGAGGTGGCGGTGTGTTCCGAGAATCAGAAAAAGATCGGGTGAACAAGCTGAACGCCTGCCTTGCGAAGATCCTAAGCGGCATGAAACCGCCGGAAGACCTCACCGTATCACAGTGGGCGGACAAGAACCGCCGGCTTACCTCCGAATCATCGGCGGAAGTCGGCAAGTGGCGGACTTCGCGAACTCCGTATATGTTTGATATACTGGACAGTTTTACTGACCCGCTTATCGAGCATATCGTAGTTGTCGCCGCGTCGCAGGTCGGCAAGTCTGAAACCATTAACAACATGGTCGGATACTGCATAGACCAGGACCCCGGACCGATACTGCTGATACAGCCCACGATTGACGATGTTAAGCGTTACTCGGAAATGAGAATTGCGCCGATGATCCGTGAAACGCGCTGCCTTAAGCGCAAAGTCGCTGATCCCAAGTCACGCGACGCAGCGAACACCAAGCGGCAGAAGTCGTTCCCCGGCGGCGTGCTCGTCATGACTGGTTCGAACGTGGCGCACGATCTTTCATCAATGCCTATCCGTTATGTATTCGGCGACGAGCGCGACAGGTGGGCGACGAGTGCAGGCTCTGAGGGCGACCCGTGGGAGCTGGCGGTTGCAAGAACGAGAACGTTCTACAACAAGAAGATGGTCGAGGTTTCAACGCCGACTGTAAAAGGGGCGTCAGCTATCGAAAATTCTTACAACTTAGGCACGATGGAGCGGTGGAAAACCCAATGCCCCCATTGCGGCGAATATGTCGAGATCACATTTGATAATATCAGATTTGAGTACGACGCCGCCGAAAATGGCGACAAGAAGATATTCCACATCTCAGAGATTTTCTATGTGTGCCCGGAATGCGGCGGCATATCCGACGAACACACGATGAAGAGTCAGCCGGCGAAATGGGTCGCCACGGTTCCCGAAGCCAGAAAGCACCACAAAACGCGCTCGTTCTGGCTGACCGCATGGGTTTCGCCGTGGGCAACCTGGGAGTCGATAATATTACAGTTCCTGCAGGCGGGGACAGACTCCGCAAAGCTGCAGGTCGTGTATAATACGCAGTTCGGCGAGCTCTGGGAAGAGCGCGGCGACATGGCATCAGAAGATGATGTTATGGCGCGGCGCGAAGTCTATGAGGCAGAAGTGCCGGACGGCGTGCTCCTGCTCACCTGCGGTGTGGATACACAAGATGACCGCCTTGAATATGAGGTCGTGGGACATCGGCGATACGGTGAAACATGGGGCATAAAGAAAGGCGTTATCCTTGGACGCCCTGACACAGAAGAAGTCTGGGAGCGGCTTGACGAGGTATTATCTCATAAATACAAGTTTAAAAGCGGGGGTTCGTTGCAAATCTCGCTTACTTTTATCGACGAGGGCGGACACTTTACACAGGAAGTCCGCCAGCACTGCCGAGACCGACAGTGCAATCATGTGTTTGCGATAAAAGGTGCTGAACGCCCTGATATTCCGTACACCGCGCCGCCTAAGAAACAAAAAATCGTGGTCAATGGCAAGGTTATCGGGCAGGTGTGGGTGTATGAGATAGGCGTTAACGCCGGCAAGCAGAAGATTGTGGACAACCTCCGCGTTCAGTCGCCCGGCGCTAACTACTGTCACTTTCCCTTGCGCGACGATTACGGCAAGCAATTCTTTAAACAGCTGATGTCGGAACACCTTGCGTATGTTCCGAAACTGAAACACCCCTGGCAATGGCAGAAGATCCCCGGACATGAGCGCAACGAGGCTTTTGATATCCGGAACTACAACCTTGCGGCGTGCGAAATACTTTCGCCTGACTGGGACGCGATAGAGCAGAAGCTCCGAACGACTAAGCCGGGCGAAGAAAATGCGCCTATTCCCATGAAAGAGAAGAAAGTGAAGCCGCGCAGGCGCAAGAAAAGCGATTTTTACGATGATTGGTGATAACGATGATTAACAAAAATACGGCTCGTAAAATGTATGAGCATTATACAAAGCGTATAGATGAACTTATCAAGGCGCAGGAGTCGCTTACATCAGGCGGCGTCAAGTCGTACAAGATCGGCGACATGGAGATCACCAAGTTTGACATGACAAAGCTTGACGAGCTGCTGGAAGAGGCTGTTGACCGGCAGGCATACTATGACGCTATCCTGCACGGCAAGGCAACGCGCAAGACCGTGGGAATAATCCCCACGGACAGATGATTCATTTTGCAATCAATTTCAAAAATCAGCAGAAAAGAGGGCGCGAATTTGATCGCGCCTTGATTTCTGCCGGTTTGGGGCTTTAACGGCAGAGTTCATAATTTCTCCGAGGGCTGTGTGCGCGGCAGCAGCGGCGTATGCGGCTCTTCACCGAAGAAAAAGCGCCTGCTTGCGGGCAGGCGCTTTGAATGTGGAAACGGATTACTCAGCGTCGTCAGGCGGCGGTGTCAGCAGGTCGTTAAGGGTAATGCCGAGTGCGTTAGTGATTTTCAGAGCATTGGAAACAAGGCAGTCGCCGCGTTTTTCCAAGCCCTCAATAGTCCTTATCGGTAATCCGGTAAGCTCTGACATTTTGGGCACACTGATTTTTGCCCGCTTTCGGTATTCCTTGATATATAAAAACATATTGAAAACCTCACTTTATGAATAGATTTACAGCGCCGATTATTCCGAATACCAGAACGGCGCAAAGTGCAAGCGTGATAATAAGCTGACCGCCGAGCTTAACTATATTTTTCATATCCTCTTGACCTCCTTTCCGAAACGTGGTATAATATTGATAACCCCCGAAGGGGGCTGCGGATAACCGCCCGCAGCTGCGGTTGCTATCAGAAGATTTCTGCAATCTGCTTGATAGCCAAGACCAACAAGGTAACCGTTCCGGCAAGTTCAATTACCTTGAGAAGGAGCTTGTTAAGCTGTTCCAGCAGCTTAATGAGCTCTTTTATTTTATCAATCATTGCTTTCACCTCCCTTCTGACAATATTATTATACCACATTTTAAAGTGGTTGTCAATAGCTTTTTTGAAAAAATCTCAAAAAAATCTAAAAAATACAAATATTAGCACCTTGAAAGAGGTGCTTTTTTTATGGGCAAAAACGGCGCATGAGCCGCGATTGCTGACAAGTGAAATCTACAATTTAATACAATCAAGGCATACCCGGTCAAACGGCGTGCCTTTGTTATTCCACGAAAAAGGGGGGACGTTTTTGAGCGGCTCAAATGTATATGCAAGCGGGTACGGCGACGCTGGCGCATCGCTAACTAAAAGGTCATTAAGGGCTTTCAATGCGCGTTCGGGCGCGCCGATTGAGGATATAGACTTTCACAATGCTACCATGCGCCAGCGTGGGCGCATGCTGTATATGGCATCCCCGATAGCCGCCGCCGCTGTGAATACCAACCGCACAAAGATAGTCGGTCCGGGACTTCGAATGAAGTGCAGTCTTGACGCGGAACTGCTTGGACTTTCGCCGGAAAGTGCAAGGCAGTGGTGCAAGCGTACCGAGGCAGAGTTCCGGGCATGGTGTTTGAACAAGTCGTCATGTGACGCGCTGGGCATAAATAATTTCTACGAAATGCAGCAGTTAGCCGTGAAATCCTGGCTGATGAGCGGCGATGTGTTTGCCCTGCTGAAAAGGCGGGAGCCTACCCGGCTTAATCCGTTTTCCCTTTGTGTTCAGATGATAGAAGCTGACAGAATAAGCACGCCGTTATGTTCCGTTTCAAACGGTATTTTTTCAGTCACAGAGGGAAAACATGGCGACAATGAAGTGCATGACGGCGTAGAAGTGGACGCCGGCGGAAGAGTGGTAGCTTACCATGTCTGCAACGGTTACCCGTATTCGTCTATGCTTAAGGACATCAATTGGGTCAGAGTCGAGGCGGTCAGCAAAAAGACCGGACTGCCTAACATACTTCAGATAATGGATTCAGAGCGCCCCGACCAGTATCGGGGCGTTTCGTATCTCGCTCCGGTCATTGAAATGCTCCTGCAGAATCGCAGATACACTGAAAGCGAACTTACGGCGGCGATCATTCAGACGTATTTTACCGGGTGGCTTGAAACGGATACAGATTCGACTGATATGCCGATGTTCGACCATTCCGATGATGACGACGCCAACGAGGATGAGCCGGAGATGTCGCCCGGAAATATTGTAAAACTGAAAAAGGGCGAAAAAATCGTATTCGGCAATCCTAATATACCGACTGCCGGGTATGAAACTTTCACCAATTCGATCGCGCGGCAGATTGGCGCGGCGCTTGAGATGCCACATGAGGTATTGCTCAAGGAATTCACCGCGTCCTATTCGGCGTCTAAGGGCGCGCTTGAAGAAGCATGGGAAGTCATTAAAATGCGCCGTTCTTGGTTCGTCAATGACTTCTGCCAGCCTGTTTATGAGGTCTGGCTTGCTGAGGCTGTTGCACGCGGCAGGATAAAGGCACCGGGTTTCTTCGATGATCCTCTTATCCGAGCGGCATGGTGCAGTGCGCGGTGGGACGGTCCGGCGCTCACACAGCTTGACCCCAAGAAGGAAGCCGAGTCAAACGCAATGCTGGTTCAGCACGGCTGGAAGACGAACGAGCAAATCACAAGAGAGTACTACGGCGAAAACTGGGAGGACAATATGTCTGCTCTTGCGGTGGAGAACGAGCTTATAAAGAACATTATACCTGCCCAGACGAATAACATCGCTGACGATGATGAAGATGGAGATGAAGAAAATGCCGATGAAGAATAAAGGCGCTGCGTATTTCGCGGAGCGTGAGGGCTATTCGGTCAGGGCTGACGCTGATACGGAAACCGCTGAACTTGTTCTTTACGGTCAGGTCGTAAGGCGCAGACCTTTTAATGGGTTCACAGGAAAACCTGTCGAGGGATATTTCATTGTTGAAGATGAAATATTAGATGATTTAAACGCTGTATCGAAGAGTAAAGCGCTTAATATACGGCTTAATTCCTGCGGCGGTGAATGCCACACGGCGATAGTGATACATAACAGACTTCGTGAAATGGCTAAGAACGGCACACAAATCACCTGCACGGTCGATGGTGTTGCGATGTCAGCAGGTTCGCATATTATGTGCGCTGCTGATACAGTAAAAGCGTCCGAGGGGTCGCTGATAATGATACATAAGTCGCTGGTCATGCTTTGCGGCAGCTACAACGCTGATGAACTTAGAAAAACCGCGCTCGCAAACGACGCTTATGACAAGTCTATGCTGGCGGCGTACAAACGCAAGACCGGAAAAGAAGAAGCTGAACTCATCAGCATGATGGCTGATGAAACATTTATGACCGGAAAAGAAGCCAAGGAGCAGGGCTTTGTTGACGAGCTCATTGAAACGAGCGATGAAGTCAAGATAGCTGCATCGGCTGATAAGACGGCACTGTATGTGAGCGGCAGATTTATGCCGCTTTACGGAGCAACATGCCCTGAAAATATACCGATTGTAAATAACGCTCCAAATATTACAGCGACACACCACATGGCATTACAGCCTGAATCAAACGAAGGCAATGCAAATAAATCAAACAACAATGAGGGAGGTAAAACTACTATGGCAGTAAATCTTGCTGAACTGCGCAAAGAAAATCCCGAACTCGCTGCACGCGTTGAAGAGGATTACAAGGCAGAACATGCAGTCGAAAACAAGACGGCAATGGACGCCGCTGTGCAGAAAGCGCTTGCAGACGAGCGCACACGCTTAGAGAAGATAGAGGCTATCTCCGGACAGGTTAGCCCGGAACTCCTCGCTGACGCTAAGTACAAGAACCCCTGCACAGCTGAGGAACTTGCTTACAAGGCTATGTCGGAGAATGCAAGGAAAGGTCAGTCGTTCCTTGACGACATGAAGGCGGATTACAGCGGTTCCGGCGTGGGAGATGTTCACGCGGTCGCTCCGCAGGCTGACGGCAGCGCGGAACAGACAAAAGCCCAGGAAGAGGCTGAGGTTTTAGCAGCTATTGACGATGCGCTGAAGGAGGACGAGTAAATGACAACGGAACTTCTCAAAAAGCTTGGTACAGTATCCGCCGACAATCTTGTCGCCGGCACGGATCCGGCGTTAAGAGTCGGCACCGGAAAGCTCCGCAAGAACACAGGAGAGCTTAAGCGCGGCACCGTGCTTGCGAAATCTTCAAAGGACGGCACACTGGTGATTCTGGGAACGACTGCTTCATCTTCGGACAGCGAGGTGCTTGAGCCTTACGGCATTCTGACCGATGACATTACTGTCCCGGCTGACGAAGATGTAAACATGACCATCTACATTGGCGGCAAGTTCAACAGCAACAAGATCATCATGAAGGACAGCTACCAGATGACGGAGGCAGACAAGGATACCCTGCGCAAGTATGGCATCGAGTTTACCGCCGCCGATTCTAACTAACGAGGAGGACAAAATGGCAGTAAATATTGATATAACCAAGTCTTACGTGCTGCAGAGCATTCACGAAAAGGCGAAGCCTGAAACAATGTTCTTCAGCGACCGCTACTTTACCACTGGCAAAAGTGATATTCATACCGAGGACAAGATCCTTGTGGAGTACAAAAAGAGCGGTGAGCGTAAGCTGGCACATTTCGTGCCTGAACGCGGCGGCGCTATACCTATTGAGCGCGATGGCTACACCGTGGCTGAATTCGGTCCCGCATATATTGCTGAAAGACTTCCGCTGAGCGCTGACGAGCTGGCAGCACGCGGTTTCGGCGAACCCCTTATCGCAGGTTCCACACCTGCACAGCGGGCTATACGTCTGCTTGCAGAGGATCTTGAGACCCTTGAAAAGAGAACGCGCCGCCGTATCGAGTGGATGTGCGCTCAGTTAATGCAGAATAATGCGCTCACCATGCAGGAGTACATCGACATCAATACCCCTGGTGAAACAAAGCATATTCAGTTCTATGACACTGCAACGGAACATACATACACCCCGCAGAACAAGTGGAACAGCTCGGACGCCAACATCATCGGAGATGTTCACGCAATGTGTGAGATGCTTTCCGACCGTGGTATGGCGGCTACTGACCTGCTCATCGGCACCGACGTTGCCGATGTGTTCTACAAGAACGAGGAACTTTACACAATGCTGAACAAGAACATTGCGATCATTTTCGGCAGTGTGAACGAGCACAACATACTTCCCGGAGTCAATGAGCTTGGCTCGTTCAATTTCCGTGGTCACACGCTGCGCGTTTTCGTTGTAGGTCACAAATACGAAAATGATAACGGTGTAACACAAAGCTATTTCCCCAGTGACGCGGCAATGGTAACATTCCCGAACTGCGGCCGTGTGGCTTACAGTGCGGTCACACTCATGCCTTATGGCAGTCCGGACTTCGCGACTATTGCCAAGTCTAGAGTAACCAAGCTGTTTGTGGACAACCCCCATAATACCAGAGCTGTAGAGCTTTATTCAAGGCCTATCGCAATGCCCAGGTACTACACGCCGTTCATCTTCGCGGCATCCGTCGTAAGCTGATAGGAGGTTTCTATGAGAATCAGAATCCTTAATACAACTTTCGGGCTGGTGGTTGACGGTATTGTAAAGCCCAAGTCTCCCAAGGACCCGCCGTTCGAGGTTGACGAGAAACTGGGCTTAAGGATTGTCCGCGAGGGTATCGCGGAGGCGGTGGACGGTGCCGAGCGCGGCGAGGTTCAGTCTGAAAGTAATGACAATGATAATGACGAAAGCGCCGGTGATGACTTTGGCATACCGCAGTACGGTCCGGACACCTCGAAAGCTGATTTGCAGTCGATTGCAAACGAGTACGGTATCGAGGTGTCTGTAGCTGCGACCAAGCAGGAACTCATCAAGGCGCTTGACGACTTTTTCGCCGACGCGCTGTCCGATGATCCGGAGGGCGAATAATGGGCTTTAAGGACATGGTCAAGTCCGATATCGCAAATGTGCTGATGAACACCGAGGAGTTTGCGGAAAGTCACACAGTGAAATACGATGGAGAGGTATATGAAGATATACCGATCATTCTCCAGCGGGTCAAGCAGTCTGACAGACCTATAATTCAGAGCGACCATGCTGAGGGCATATACCTTGTGACCGCCGTTGCCTATATCAACGAGAAGGATCTTGATGGTGTGATCCCCGAACAGGGACACCGCTTTGAGATAGACGACGGCGAGGCGCTGGGTAAGACGTTTTTCCGCAAGTATTCGGTAGTTACGTCCAAATGTGAGATGGGGCTTATCACGCTGGAACTGAGGTATTACGATGAGTGACAGCTATTCAGGCGGCAATTATTCCGGAATCGTCAACATTTCGCTTGCTGATGATTCCGGCAGCTCCAAGGCGCTCGACCGGGCAACCAAGCTCTTAGCCGGGATACCGGGCGGCATTGAGAAAGCGGCCAGTTCTTCCCTGACCCGCGCCGCAACGAGCGGCACGGCGGCTGTAGCGCGTGAAGTCAATAAGGACTATTCGCTGAATACGTCCGACTTCAAGAAGTATACCAAGTCTTCGCAGCATATTCAGAAGTCCGGCGATGAAATAAGCGTCGGACTTAGTTTTCGCGGATTTCATGTTCCGCTTATCCGGTTCAACGCAAAAATCACCAGTTCCGGGCTGTACAGAGTGCAGGTCAAGCGGAACACCGCCGGCGAAACGCTGAAACACGTTTTCCGTGCAACGATGGACAGCGGACACATCGGGCTTTTTGAACGGTACGGGTCAAGCAGACTGCCGATAAAGCAGAAGTTCGGTCCGTCCGTTCCGCAGATGCTGGGGGCGAATCCGACCCTTGCAAATACGGTCGGCGACAATGTCCGCAAGGTGTTTGAGGAGCGCATGGAGCATGAAACAACGGCGCTGCTTAACGGTTGGAGGTAACCATGACAAGGGTAAAACTCATTCAGGAACTGAAAACGTTCTGCGAGGACGCGATAAAGAACATTTCTCTTCCGGAGGCAGTCCAGAAAGGCGACGCAAAGGAGAAAAGCCGTGTTCCGGCGGTGTATCTCATGCGTCTGCCTGACAGCAATTCGGCAAAGAAACTCGCGCCGTATATCATCGTTCAGTTTATCGACAGCAAGCACCAGCGGAGCGAGAACGGTTATCCTAATCCCGAATACACGGCGGCGGTGCGCTTTATCTTCTGCGTGTACTCGCAGGACGAGCAGGACGGCGCTGTAATGCTCCTCAACCTCATGGACAGGGTGCAGGAGCGGCTGCTTGAACAGGTGCAGATAGGAAAAGAATTCGTGCTTGACGAGCATGAGGGAGTTGAGTCGGTCGTCTATCCCGATGATACCGCGCCCTACTACGCAGGCGAAATGATAGGCACATTCCACATCAGACCAATACAGAGGGAGGTTGATTTCTTTGGCAAGGAAAACCGACGTTTCGGAGGAAATGTCTGAGGTAAAGACCGTCGGCGATGAAGTACCGTCCGAACAGCCGGAACAGGCAGAGCAGGGCGGGCAGAACGCGGCGGCAGATCAAGGGTCTGGGTCTATTTAGGTCCCTCAATACGCGGAGTTGTCACAAACGGCAGAATTTATTTCGGCTCAAAGGCTGAAATCATCGAGTCGTTCGGTGATAAGCTCAAGGATAACCCGCAGATCGAGCGGCTTATTGTCGCAGACCACAACGTTGCAAAGGCAAAAAGCGACCTGAAGGAAAAGCGCGGCATTTACATCCCGTACGACGCGCTTATCAGGAAAATCACAGGCAAGGAGGAGTAAACCGTGGCTTTAAGACATGGCATAAACACATATAAGGACGATACCGGCGTTGTTGCGGTGCAGACCGCAGCGGTCGGTATTCCTTATTTCATAGGCGCATGGCCCTGCCATCGCGGCAAGGGATTCACAGGCAAGCCTCAGCTTGCGTCCGCGTTCTCGGAGGCTGAGGAACTCGGAGGCTACAGCGCGGAGTGGAGAAATGCGGACGGTTCGCCGAAGTGGAATCTCTGCCAGGCGATGTATTCGTTCCATAAGCTGATGGGTATGTCGCCGGCTATTTATTACAATATCTATGACCCGGCAAAGCACAAGAAGTCTGTGGAGGCTTCGGAGATCGCTGTTGCTGACCATATCGCTGAACTTACGCCGGACGCTATCATCAACGACCAGCTTTCAGTATCGGCAGTGGGCGGTTCGACGCTTGTTAAGGGCACTGATTATGAGGTTTACTACACGGACAATGCGCTGTGCATTGAGCTTCTGGCGGATTCGCTGAGCTATGACGCGGCAAAGCTCAAAATCGGATATGATATTGCCGACCTGTCCGGCATCAAGGCATCGGACGTTGAAATGGCAGTGGAAACGGTTGAAATGTGCCGCAGCGTTGTCGGCATTGTTCCCGACCTGCTTTGTGCCCCAGGCTGGTCATCAAACCCGACCATTGCGGCAGTCATGGCGGCGAAAGCGCCGAGTATCAACGGACTTTTCCGCGCAAAGGCAGTCGTGGACATTGATACAAAGACTGTCAACGACTATTCCAAGGTGCTTAAGCACAAGACTGACAACGGATATGTTTCCGAGGATATGGTCGTGTGCTGGCCGATGGTAAAGAGCGGCGATTATCTGTTTGACCTTTCCGTTATCGTGTGCGGTCTTATCGCAAAGGTGGATTCAGACAATGCGGATTGTCCGTATGAGTCGCCGTCCAACAAGTCCATATCCATCACAGGAGCGGTTTGCGCAGACGGCACGGAGGTGACGCTCTCACTTCCGCAGGCTGATGCTATCAGCGTTACTGACGGTGTTGTCACCGTACTCAACAATGGCGGCTGGACCCTGTGGGGCAACTATCTGGGGTGCTATCCCAAGACAAGCGATGTCGCTAAGATGTTCATTTGCACGAGCCGTGTTCAGGACTGGATATGCAACACATTCATCAATACGTTCTGGCAGTACATCGACAAGCCGCTTACCCCTGCGCTGCGCGATGCTATTATCAATGCGTTCAATGCATGGCTCAATGGTCTTACGGCAGAGGGCAAGCTTTACGGCGGCGAAATCGCATATACAAGCGAACTGAACCCTGTCACAAATCTCATGAACGGAATGTTCCGGCTTGACTGTCAGGCGGCATCGCCTATTCCTGCACAGCAGATAGATATGCACGTTCAGTACAGCGTGGATATGCTTGAAGCCGCGCTCGGTTCTTAAGAAAGGAGGACTGCGAAATGCCTAATGGAGTTGACGAGGGAGTAATCTCCTATGCCATCTATGAGGACGAAAAGATGTTTTACGGAGTTGCGGAGGTAGACCTTCCGGATTTTGAAAATATGGTATTCAATGTGAGCGGCGCGGGGGTGCTCGGTGAGATTGAGATACCTGTTATGGCTCAGCTCAAGGCTATGACCACAACGTTTAAGTTCAATCACGCAAACGAGGCGGCGTATGCTCTTGCCGAGGAACGTGTCCATACGCTTTCCCTGTGGCGTGCCGACCAGCACTACAATTACAGCGGCGGCGAACTGGAAACCAAGCAGAAGAAGATAATCATGCGCGTTGTTCCGAAAAAGCTGACCGGTGGTACGGTCAAGAACGCATCGCCTATCGCAGTGAACGGCGAATATGCGGTACACTACTACGCGGAGATAGACGCGAACGGCAAGAAACTCTGCGAGTTTGACCCGCTGAATTTCCGCTATATCGACCACACAGGCAAGGACAGAGCGGCGGAGATCCGCAAGTGCCTGGGTATGTCCTGATAATTACTATCGCTGTTCCCTGCATTTCGCAGGGAGCGGCGTTTCATTTGAGGAGGAATTTTGAATTATGGCAAAGACAAACGTTGACCTTGAAAAGACCGAGAACATGGACGAGCTTGTAGAAAAGGAGCTTGCTACCATGGAAAACACCAGCGTTGAGAATGTACTTCACCTGACCAAGACCGTTATGTATAACGGTGAGGAGGTAACCGAGCTTGCATTTGACTTTGACAAGCTCACCGGCGCGGACGCTCTGAACATTGAGGAAGAGCTTGTATCTCGCGGGAAAACAATGTACTATGGCGCTATCAACGATGCGAATTATCTTATCCGTATGGCCGCAAAGGCTTGTACAAAGCCTGTCGGCGTGGATTTTTTCTATAAAATATCCATCATCGATTTCGAGAGGATAAAGAACAGAGCGCGTTTTTTCTTGGCCGGTGTTGCACAGTCGAGACGCTAAGGCGCAATATCCTTATTTTGGCGCAAAACGGATATGCACCTATCCCATTTTGGCTGGGGCAGCCACTTAAAGAAATACAGCGGTGGATTATTACGCACAATAAAATCCTGAAAGAGTAGGAAAAGAAGTAAGGAAGGGTGAGGGTTGAATGGCAAGCAAGCAGTATGAAATGTTGTTCAAACTCGGCGCGCGGCTGGGTGAGAACTTCAAGGGAACGTTCAACTCCGCCCAGAAGATACTTGATAAAACTCAGAAGGAGATACAGACGCTGAATAAGCAGCAAAGCGATATCAGCGCCTATCAGAAACAGCAGGCAGGCATTGAACGGTCTACCAAGCAGCTTAATACATATGAAAAGCAGCTCGAAATCACTCAGAGCGGACTTGCAAAACTGAAAAACAGCACCGAGGACACTACGGTACAGGAGGCGCAGCTTGCGGCGCGTGAAGTCGAGCTGAAAAACCGCATTGAGAAAACCGAACAGGCTATTGCGGACAAAAATCAGCGCTTACAGCAGATGGGTCAGAAGCTCTCTGAGGCAGGCATTGATATCAATCAGCTTACAAGTGAAAGCAACCGCTTGAAAACCCAGGTCGAGGAACTGACCAAGCAGGAAGAAAGAGCTGCTGAGGAAGCCTCCCGATATGGTGACGCCGGCGCAACGGCGTTTGAAACCGTCGGTGCGGCGATGGTGGCGGCAGGAATCGGCACTGCGCTGAAGAAGATAGCGGACGCATATCAGGAATGCATTGATGTGTCGATGGAGTTTGGCAGCACAATGAGTACTGTCGAGGCTCTATCCGGTGCGAACGCAGTCCAGATGCAGGAACTGACCGCCAAAGCAAAGGAGCTCGGTGCGCAGACCTCGTTTACTGCAAACCAGTCGGCAGAGGCTATGACCTATATGGGAATGGCGGGCTGGGATGCGAACGATATGCTTTACGGCATGAACGGCATGATAAACCTTGCCGCCGCTTCCGGTGAAGACCTTGCGCTTGTTTCGGATATCGTCACCGATAACCTGACCGCGTTCGGGCTTACTGCAAAGGACACCGCGCACTTTGCCGATGTGCTTGCAGCGGCCGCTACGAACTCCAACACCAACGTTGCCACCATGGGCGAAACCTTTTCGGGCGCGGGTGCGATAGCTGGGGCGCTCGGATACAGCATTGAAGATGTTGCGGTCGGTGTTGGCCTTATGGCTAATGCGGGCGTTAAGGGTTCTGTTGCAGGTACCGCGCTGAAGAACACATTTAACGGCTTGCTCAACGGTGCGACCCTCACAGCTGATGCTTTTGGAGAAATCGAATACTCGGCGGTAAATGCTGACGGCACTATTGACGGGTTCTCTGACTCCATAAACGAACTGCGCGGCTACTTTGAGCAGATGACCGAGGCAGAGCGTGTCCAGAACGCTATGGCGATTGCCGGACAGCGCGGATACAACGGTCTGCTTGCAATGATAAACGCCTCGGACGAGGACTTCCAGTCCCTTACCGAGAAGATAAACAACTGTTCCGGCGCTGCGCAGAAGATGGCTGACACCAAGCTTGACAACCTGCAGGGCGATGTTACACTGCTTGATTCTGCTACCGATGGGCTTAAGATGACCATCGGGGAATTATATAACGATGAATTACGTGAACTTACTCAAGCAGGAACACAGATTTTAACAGGTATCAATGAATTCTGCGAGGAGAATCCGGCCGTTGTCAAGTCTATCATGGCGGTCGGCGCAGAAATCGGTGTGGTTATAGCTGGTTATACAGCGTTTGTCGGTATAAAAAAAGCTAAAAATACCATTGACGCATTAGGCATTGCGCTCAAGGTAAAGAGTGCAGCTGCTACATCGGCGGAAACAGGAGCTCAAATTGCAAATGCCGGTGCAACACAAGGGGCGGCGGCAGCACATGGAGCGCTTAATCTTGCAATGCTGGCGAGCCCAGTATTTGTTATTACTGCGGCAGTTGTTGCATTGACTGCAACTGTAGTAGCTCTACGAGAGGCTTTTAAATTAGCTGAATTTGAAACGCTGACCCTGACGACAGCCTCACAGGAACAGCAGGACAGGGTCGAACAGCTTAACAGCGAATATCAGACCGCCTGTGAAACTTTAGATAAAAATTCAGATCAGGTTCGTGTCCTAAAATATGACCTCGACGAGGCAACTGCCGCTATCGAGCAGCAGTCTTTTTCTGTTTCAGATTTATATAGCGAAATTGATACGCTTCATACTTCGACATCAGAATTGCTGGATTCATATTCAAGTATAACTGATGAAGCTGAAAAACAGCAGGAAGGTGCACAAGTCTTAGCATCTAAGTTAAAAGAAATTGCTTCTTCCTCAGAAACAGCGGCTCGTAAGGAAGCTCTTATGAGTCCTATCATTGAAAAGCTAAATACTCTCTATCCTTCACTTGGTATTACCGTTGATAATGTTGCTGGAAAACTTGACGGGCTATCTGGTGCAATAGACAGAGCTGCAGAATCTTCAAGTATGCAGGCTAAATATGATGCTGCAAAGTCAAATTTAGCGGACTTGTTAATGCAAGAAGAGCAGCTCGCTGATGTTGCAGCCAAAGCAGAAGCTGCTCAGCTTAGAGCTGGTGAACGATTTGTTGATGCGGCAGGAGATAATATTTTTTCCGTTGCAGGCGGTATGATTACAGGTCGTGTTCAACAGACTCAAAAAGAGCTTGATGAAGCAAACGAAAAAATGTTTACAGCCCGTGATGATCTGGCTGCGATAAGAGAACAAATAGCTGACTGCGAAGCTGTAATGGCAGAGTATGGCGATATTGTTTCAGGTGAGTCAGAAAAAATGGTTTCCGCATATGACGCGGTATCCATAGCGGTAAACGACGTCACCGACCAGACAACCGAGCTTTTGCAGGCTTACAACGACGCATATCAGGCGGCTTACGACAGTGTAAATGGCCAATACAACCTTTGGACAAATGCTGAGGAAACTCTACCGACAAGCATTCAGACTATCAATGACGCGCTTTCTTCACAGACAGAATACTGGGACAATTACAACTATAACCTTGAGTCGCTATCCAAGAGGACTGGCGACATTGAGGGCTTGGGAGATGTGATTGCCTCGTTTGCGGACGGTTCTTCTGATTCGGTGAACGTCATCGCCGGCATGGCTGACGCGACCGATGATGAACTGAAAACCATGGTCACGAACTTTGAGGAGCAGAAAAAGGCGCAGGAAGAGGTTTCGAAATCGCTTGCCGACTACAAGGTCGATATTGACGATACAATGGACGGTATCGTTGACGACATGGAAAAAGCCGTTGAGGATATGAAACTGAGCGACCAGGCAGAAGAAGCGGCAAAAGCTACGATACAGGCTTATGTTGACGCGATCCTTGCCGGTAAAGGTTCAGTCACGACGGCGGCGGACATTGTTGCGGCGGCCGCTGTATCGTCCCTGTCGTTTGCGGAGGGCTATGACTACAGCGCGGATATAGGCTACACCAAGATTGCGGCGCAGAATGCCTATGCAAGCGGTACCGATTATGCTGAAAAGGGTATTGCCCTTGTCGGCGAGGAAGGTCCGGAGCTTGTGGCTATGCGCGGCGGTGAAAGAGTTGTTGACGCGGATAACACCAGGGCGCTGCTTTCCGGCGGTTCGGGCGCACAGATCACCATAGCGCCCCAGTTTGTTGTGAACGGAGAAGTTAGCGATATGACCGAGGAAAAGCTGCAGGAGATGTCCGAGCGGCTTATTGACATGGTAAAGGACGCGCTGAATGAAGCGGGAATAGACAGGCAAAGGAGTGTGTACGCTTGAGCACATATACGACGCAGCAGGGCGATATGTGGGACAGCATATCCCACCAGGTGTACGGAGATGTGAAATTCACGGACGTACTTATTAATGCCAATCCTGAATACCGATACATCTACATCTTTTCGGAGGGCGTTGTCCTCGGTGTCCCGGATGTTGAGGACAGAATAACGGCGGACGACCTGCCGCCGTGGAAGAAGGCGAGCGGATGAGCGACAAGCACCTTGCGCGCCGTGCCGAAACACAGGTAGTTCTTAACGGCGTGGACATATCCGTGTATGTGAATAAGGACTGGCTTTCTTTCACATACACGGACAACGAAGAGGACGAGGCAGACGATCTCCAAATCAAGGTCTGCGACCGTGACGGCAAATGGCTTCGGAAATGGCTGAACAGCATAATTGATGGCGGTGCGCTGGGCGGTTCGGTGATATCCACCGCGCCGGAGGGCAGCACAAAGACATCAACGTCTTCAGGTTCGAGTTCCTCGGCCAGCGGGGGTACCGATAAACCGAGATACAGAGTGACCGCCTCAACGGGCGTAAATATTCGCAAGGGAGCAGGCGAGAAATACAAGGTGATCGGCAAGCTCCCTTACGGCACTATCGTTGAGGTTAACGGATTTTATTCGAGCTGGGCGAAAATCACCTATTCCGGAAAGACTGGATACATAAAGGGTACCAATCTTAAATCCGTCGGAGGGGGCGGTTCTTCGTCCTCTTCGGGCCCTTCAAGCTCCACAAAGAGCTCAAGCACAACAAAGTCTGGCAGCACGGCTAACACGCAGGTTCAGACTGGCAAGGGCCTTAAGATATCAGCTGTTATTGTACTCCGAAACGGGAACAACGACGGCAAGGACGCAGTACTTGACTGCGGTCAGTTCGAGCTTGACAGCATAGACGCACAGGGTCCGCCGGCAACCATCACCATCAAGGCAACATCGCTGTCGTTTAGCAACACCGTGCGGCAGACTCTGAAATCCAAGTCGTGGGAGAATATCACTCTTTCTGAGATAGCAAGTCAGATAGCACGGCAGAACGGAATGGGAGTGCTTTTTGAAAGCGGATTCAATCCAAGGTATTCCCGCGTGGAGCAGTATCAGACCTCTGATATTGCCTTTCTGCAGAAGCTGTGCCACAATGCCGGCTGCTCCCTGAAAGCCACCAACAATATCCTTGTGGTGTTCGATCAGGCGGCTTACGAGGGGAAAAAGGCGGTCAGAAAGATAAAATTCGGCGAGGAGGGCGGCTACACCAAGTACAAGCTGTCCACTGGCACGAACAACTGTTACACCTCATGCCGGGTGTACTGCACCACTACGAGCGGCGCGGTCATTTCGGCGACAGAGTATGCCCAAAATTACAACGAGAACAGCGACAATCAGCAATGCTTACAGGTGTGTCAGCGCGTATCAAGCAAGGCAGAGGCGCAGGAACTCGCACACAAGCTGCTCCGTCTGCACAACAAATTTGAGATCACCGGAACGTTTACGTTCCCCGGAGATCCCAGGCTTGCCGCAGGAAACACGGTGGAACTTTGTGATTTCGGGTTTGGCGATGGTAAGTACATCGTCAAGTCCGCAAAACACAGCATATCTTCTAGCGGCTATACTACGCAGGTCACCCTGAGAAAGTGCCTTTCGGAAAGCGAGAGCACGAGCGGCGGCAAGACGGACAGCAGTGATGAGATACAGGAGCTGGCTATGCAGGTGATCCGTGGCGAATGGGACGTATATCCCAAGCGCAAGGAACTGCTTGAAGCCGCTGGACACAGCTATGAGCAGGTGCAGGCGCGGGTAAATCAGATACTTTACGGAGGTTGACAATGTTTAGAATCGGAACAGTCACCGTTGTGGACGTTAAAAAAAGAATGGCAAGGGTCAGGTTTCCTGATGTGGACATCGTTTCGGACTGGCTGCCTGTCCTTGATCATTCTTCGTTCGTTACGTTGGCGCTGAAATCGGACGGAAAATCGTGGACTGTCAGCGAGAAACACGCGTCAGCCGACAGGGAGCTGAACAGCGGCGCGGAATACACCAAGAGCCACCCTGATGAGATCAGCGGGAAGTCGCCGGATATCGAATGTGCAGGCGGGTGCGTACACGCGCATGAGATCACGGTGAAGATATACGGCTGGCTGCCGTTCATCGGTCAGACTGTGGTGTGTGAATACAACGATGAATTCAACGGCGACGGCATTATCATGGGAGGGTTGACATGAAAGTCGGCAGTCTTGGGAAAGTTGTTTTCACAGTTTCAACAAACAAAGTTGAAACTTTTTCGGGCTTGAAAATAAGCAGTTCCGCATCTTACGGAAGTCACAAGCGGCATGGCGGGAATGAGATCATTGAATTCACGGGAAACGACGCAGATACGGTTTCGTTCAACATGACGCTTTCGCAGATTCTCGGCGTTAAGGTCGCGGAGGAGCTGGATAAGCTGAAAAAGTACAAAAAGACCGGCAAAACGCTTAAATTCGTGATTGGCAAGAGGGTGATAGGCAACTATCGCTGGGTGATTACGAAACTTAACGTTACCGAGGAAATCTACGGCAAGAAGTCGGAGCTTATAACCGCCGGGGTGGCGATAACACTCAAAGAATACAACAAGTAAGGGGGCGATGAAATGTCATACAAGGTAAGCGCCGCCGACGGTTATTCGCTTTCCCTGCAGCAGGACAGCGAACTGCTTTCCGTACTGCAGAATATCGCGCTCCTGCTGAATACCAAGCGCGGAACGGTACCCATGCACAGGGAATTCGGCTTGCCTATGGAGTTCGTGGACAAGCCTATCGACGTTGCGGAAACGATAGCGTTTGTGGAGATATCGGATGCGCTTGAAGAATTTGAGCCGCGTGCCAAGCTGGACGATGTGTACTTTGAAAAATCAGCGGACGGCACAATGGCATTAACGGTGGAGGTGAGCATAGCAGATGAGCAGAGCGACTGATTATCAGTTTGTTTCGACAGACAGTGCGGAAGTCGTCGCAGACCTTACCGCCAAGTATGAGGAACTCACAGGACACACACTGCTGCCGTCAGACCCCGACAAACTCTTTGTGCAGTGGGTTGCCGGTATAATCGTACAGCAGCGCATAATCGTAAATTATGCGGCAAATCAGAACCTGCCGTCTCGGGCGGCGGGTGAAAACCTCGATGCGCTCGGTGAAATGATATACAACGTGACAAGACCGGAAGCAAAGCCGGCGGAATGCGTGGTGCGTTTCACGCTGTCAGCGCCACAGAAAACAGCGATACCGATACCCAAGGGTACAAGGGTCACTGACAGTAGCGGGGCACTCATGTGGACAGTTACAGAGGATACGGCGGTCAATATCGGGGAGGTCACGGTCGATGTTCCGATTGTCTGTGAGACGGAGGGCGAGGTCGGTAACGGCTACGCGCCCGGGCAGATAAATACGCTTGTGGACGTCGATAATGTGATGTATTTCTCGTCTTGTGCGAATGTGGAAACCTCACACAGCGGTGCGGAACGCGCGACTGACGATGAATACTATGAGCTTATGAAAGCGGGGCTGGAGGCATTCAGCACCGCCGGCCCGAAGGGAGCCTATGAGTACCATGCAAAGGCGGTATCAACAAGCATAGCAGACGTGTGTGCGATAAGCCCCAAGGACAAGCCGGGATATGTAAATATCTTCGCGATAATGACAAACGGCGAAATCGCTGATGATGGAACAAAGAATGCTATACTTGCTGCCTGCAATGACGATAAGGTCAGACCGCTTACGGACGTCGTTGAGGTTCTTGACCCGATTGTCGTTGAATTCAGCGTGAATCTTACATATTACATCGACCGCAATTCCGAAAAATCTGCGGCGGAGATCGAGGCGGCAATACGCCGTGCGGTTGAGGAATATGCGGAGTGGCAGTGCGGAAAAATTGGTCGGGATATAAATCCGTCACGGCTCATGTGGCTGCTTAAGGACACAGGTGCAAAGCGTATTGATATCAAGTCACCCGTGTTCACCTCGCTCGGCGATGGTTCCGACCGCCTTACCCCACAGGTAGCGCATACCGACCTTGCGAAATCCGTGATAACGAACGGAGGCTACGAAGATGAGTAAGCTGATAACAGAAAAGGACGCGCTTATCGCTACTTTTCCGTATTCGCTTTCCCGTGATACGGATAAGTTAAAACTTGCTGTCACAGTCGCAGACGGACTTGTTGAGATGTCAGTTCAGCTTGAATATGCAATGATTTTTTCAAGAGTGGATGAGCTTCCTGAAGAGATTCTTGACATTCTTGCTGTAGACCTTAATATACAGTGGTATGACAACGAAGCTGACATTGAATGTAAGCGCTCTACAATCAAAGAGTGCATGCATATCAACAAGTATAAAGGTACCAAATATGCCATAGAGAAAGCGCTTAAGAGCGTGTATGATGATGTCAGAGTGATCGAATGGAATGAATATGGTGGGGAACCGTATCATTTTAAAATAATCATTTATGACAGTTCAAACGACCGAGAAAAACGTGATCGAGTGCTTGATAAGGTAAAATACTACAAAAATCTGCGAAGCGTCCTTGAGGAAACGATTTTTGAAACTGGAATAAACACGGATATTGCGGTTTTAGCGGCTTTCAAGACGTGTGGGATTCATAAAAGAATCGGATGTGAGGTGAAAAACTATGGCTGATAAATGGACAAACTGCGTTATCACTAATGCTGGATTATCTATGCTTGGTGAAGTGATGAGCGGTGGTGAACTTATTATATCGAGAGCGGCGCTTGGCGGCGGTAACGTTGAAGCGGCGGCACTTATGGCTCAGACGGCATTAACGCAGCCGTTGAGTGTTCCGGCGATTATTGCAAAGAAAAAGCTTGTGGAGGGTAAGGGCTTAAACATCCGTATACAGATCAGAAATACAGATGTCAGCACGACTCAGGTTATGAAGCAGGTTGGCTTGTTTGCTAAAATAGGCTCGGACGGCGAAGAAAAGTTGTTCGCCATCATGCAGGATGATATCGGCGAAGATATTCCTTCAAATGAATCGTATCCGGATTTTATGTTGGAATTTACCGCTGCAATAGCAGTCAGCAATACTGGTGAAATCACTGTGAATATTAGCGGCGACGCAGTAATCACGGCGGATGATCTGAAAGAAGCTCTTGAGGATTATACAACAAAAGAGAAATTTGACGCAGAGATAAAGAAATTGCAGTCCTCCGGCGAAAGCAAAGCCGACAAGACCTATGTTGACAAGCAGCTGGAGGGCAAAGCTGACAAGTCTGATATTCCGTCGAGCCTTCCTGCAAATGGCGGGAATGCAGATACTGTCGGAGGTCACCCTCCGTCAGATTTCGTACTTTCAACACGCGAGGGAATAGAAGCCCAGACACAGATTCCGAATAATGTAGACATTCCCGCCTGGATAAGTCAGAATGCGATGGCATATAAGCGTTATTATACAAATTCAGAGAATACCGGGCTCACGAACCTGCCCACAGCAGATACAAGCGACTGGGTATGGTATTATTTTGACGGAATCAATATCATCGCCAGAAGCAACCTAACAAACAATGTCTGGATAACCGCAAATATCAACTGTGAATTCAGAGGTTGGACGCAGCTGAATGCAACAAAGCTTCCGGCTGATGGCGGAAACGCGGACACGCTGGGTAATATTGCTCCGTCGGGATTTCTCTTTGCTGCGGCTTCAAGAAAACTGACAACCAGCTTAAATGCTTCCGGGCTTATCGGAACCTACTATTGTGAGGACAGATTCACTCCGGACTATCCCAAAGATTCTAGCGGGAATGCATATGGACAGTATGGTCTGCTGGACGTGCGCATTTACGGTTCGATTTTCTACCAGACAATGATGTTCGAGAATGGCATAGTGATACACCGCGCAAAAATTGCCGGAGCTACAGAATGGTCGTCATGGCAGAAGCTTAACGACGGCGGTAACGCTGCTACAGTAAACGGGCATTCGGTCAATTCAGACGTCCCGGCAAATGCAAAGTTTACAGATACAACTTATTCGCCCGGTACTGGAATAAGTATTTCCGGCACCACCATCAGCAACAGCGGCGTGCGCTCGGTAGCCACAGGCGGCAGTAACGGTACAATCTCGGTCAACACGAACGGAACGGCTGCAAATGTAGCTGTCAAGGGCTTGGCTTCGGCGGCATACCAGGCGGTACAGACCGCCGCCGGAACTGTAGGATTGCACCGAATATCCAGC
>ERZ791884.844-NODE-844-length-26625-cov-3.335378_pt1 | contig 26625 bp, 25 predicted proteins | sample MGYA00509941_ERZ791884 | MGnify/ENA primary metagenome ERZ791884 (study PRJEB30046, sample SAMN00792095) | human gut metagenome | study: EMG produced TPA metagenomics assembly of the A metagenome-wide association study of gut microbiota in type 2... | reverse complement strand
CTGTACGACACCCTGTGCGCCGTAGTCCTCTTTCCGCTGCTCGTCTGTCTCGGGGCTTCGGGAAAGACGACGGACCGGATGACGACCCGGGTCTGCAAATTTCTGGGGGACATTTCGTACCCGCTGTACATGGTGCACTACCCTTTCATCTACCTCTATTATGCCTGGGTCAAGAACGAAAACCTCACCTTCACGGAGTCCCTGCCCGGCGCCCTGGCGCTCGTCGCGGGATCTGTGATATTGGCTTATCTCTGTCTGAAACTCTACGACGAGCCTGTGCGCCGGTTCCTGACCGACCGCTTTTTGCGCAGGAAGAAATAGACACTGTTTTATGAGACCGTTTATGGGTGTATGCCTTGTACAACTATATTTTTAAATTTTATTTCTTGATTCCGGTTTCACCTACATTCTCGTTGTTGGCATTGGTGACGACCTTGAAGATGGTCATGAAAAATATCTTCAGATCCAGTCCAAGGCTCATGTGTTGAGCATACCACACGTTCAATTCAATACGCTCAGGCCATGGTACTTCCTTGCGACCATTCACCTGCGCCCATCCAGTCACTCCCGGGAGAACGTCGAACATATGCTTTTGGTGCTCATCATATTGTTCGTATGGCCAAGGATGGTAAGTCAAAGCTGGACGAGGCCCAATCAATGCCATATTGCCCTTCAGGATGTTCACCAGCTGTGGAAACTCGTCAATTGAAGTGGCACGGATAATCTTACCTACACGAGTGATGCGTGCGTCACCCTTGTAGGAATACACGCCTGTACCTTGCTTCTCTGCGCCCACACACATCGAGCGGAATTTCCATATTTTGAACGGCACGCCATCCTTACCAAGACGCTCCTGCTTGAAGATGACCGGACCCTTTGAGTCCAACTTGATGATGATAGCCACAATCACCAGTGGCACAAAGAGAACAATAAGCGCCACCAGCGCAATCATAAAGTCAAATGCTCTTTTGAAATACTTATACATTACTTTATTTTTTGATTTATACTATTGAATATATTTTTGTCGCAAAACACTGTATGCCAATAGTATCTACATATCTATGCAGACGCTTCCAATCTATGTAAGTTTCCTTATGCTTCAACACAGTATCCTGTTGCAAACTTGTCTTAATCCGATGCCTACTTGCAAGAAGTGGTGATATAATAGTTCAAAAAATACTGATCTGTCCGTCATTCTACTTGCCAAAATAGATATCTTTCAGTTCTTTCTCCACATTGAAATCCATATACATCTGTGCATCTTTGTATGCCTGTTCTGCCAATTTGCTATAAAGGGCTTTGTCGGTAGCCAATTTGATGATAGTTTTAGCAAACGAACTGGAAATCTCTGTATCCGTTTCACCTCCGGCAAGGAATCCATTTACACCATCTTTGATGAACTCCGAATGACCCCTATTTACGCTTCCAACCACCGGCTTATGGCAATTCATAGCTTCAATCAGATTGATACCCAAACCTTCACGCAGGCTGGCAGAAACAGCAATATCAGACAGATTTGCAAATACCTCCAAATCGGTTCTATAGCCAATCAATTGAGCGTGCCCCTTCATACCTAAACTCTTAATTTGGTTCTCCAAATTCTCTTTTTCCGCCCCATTGCTGGCAATGAGGAGTTTGAAGTTGGGCACCACCTTTACAATCTCTGGCAAAGCATCTATCACCAGTCTCTGGCGCTTGTTCTTATTAAGTTCACCAGTGCAGATGCACACAAAGTCTGTAGCCATCAGTCCATAGTCTGCCCTATAAGCCTCCAGCACACGATCATCCACCTTATTGTATTTCTTGGAATTGATGCCTACACTATGGATTCGATACACCTTTTCACAAATGTGTTTCTTTACTGCCATTTCATAGTCGGCATTTGATATGGTTATCAATTTGTCGGTATAGTGTTTACCGAAGAATTTCTCTATAGGATAGAACACTAACCAAGCTGCCAGAGGCGCTCCCTGATAGAAATGGAAGCCATGGGCTGCATAGATAATCTCTGTGCCTTCCTTACGAGCTTTACGTGCAGCAAGACGTGTCACAATACCTCCCATTGGCGTATTACAATGGATGTAGTCGTAGCGCTCATTGGTCAATATCTTCTTCATCTCCTTGTAAGCCTTGATGTTGTTTGGACTTTTAGGCGAACGCGAAAAGGGTATATTGAAGACTTTATCGACAAAATCCAACTTCAAGCCATTCTTCAAATACAAGTTATCATATGCTGCCACATGCACCTCATATCCGTTTTCATGTAGCATTTTCACCAGCGGCTTGTGAAACTGGCAGATATGGCTCTGTACAGTAGCGGTCAATAGAACTTTCTTCATATATTTATTGCTCGATAAAACTCTTCAAATTTTGATAAAGCACTGTAAACATGCGAGCATTGTTGCCATCACTTACAAACGAATTGTGCGGGCTTACGGCCACATTCTCCATTGTCCACAAAGGACTGTTTTCTGATAAAGGTTCAGTTTCGAACACATCTAATGCAGCAAACAAATCTTTACGTTCATCCAAGACCTCACACATAGCCTGTTCGTCTATCAGACCACCTCGTGCAATGTTCACAAGTATTGCATTCTGCTTCATCGTTAGCAGCACTTCTCGGCTAATCAAACCACGGGTAGAAGGTAGCAAAGGTGCCGTCACTACTACCACATCAAATTCACCTACGCGACCACGAAAATTTTCGGTCAAATCCATGTGGTTGAAACCAGAAGTGTCATTGGTGTGGATGTCGAAGCCTGTGGTCTCTGCTCCAAAAGCTTGAAAGCGCTTTGCTACTTCCCGCCCCACATTGCCTGCACCCACTACAGCCACCTTGGTTCCTGCCACTTCGCGAAGTCCCCTGTGCTTGGTCCAGCGGCTGCTTTCCTGCTCCTTGCGGAAGAACCAACCTTGCTTATCGTGCTCTAACACACGGAATATAGCCCACTCCGCCATAGGTGTGCTATACACTCCTCGGGCATTGTATAGTTCAATCCCGCGCTCCTTAATTTTCTCTACAGGCACGCGATCAAAGCCTGCGCTTGTCAATTGGATAAACTTCAAGCGAGCAAACTTTGCAATATCATGCGACAGGAACAGACCGTTGCAAACTGTAGCATCCACCTCTGATGCCTCCAAAGGCAAATCCTTCTTCTCTTGCTGCATGAAGTATATGGTGTATCCCAAAGAGCGCAATGCCTGCATCTGCTCCTCTGAGTACTTAAAACATCCTGTTAAAAGTAGATTCATAGCATCACTTCTTTATAATTATACCAACCGCATCACATACAGCTTTGTGATTATTCTTGAAATCTTCTTTTGAGAGCTTATTCATCTCGTTCTCCATCTTACGGATGTCAGCAATACCATTATTGAATATCGAACGAACTTTGTCCAAATCTGTCATATTATCCGTATTGCAGAACGCCCGACTTACAATGACCATCTGGCTCCCCAAACGGTAATGTTCTTTAAGAATCATACGACCCGGGACAGCACCACCATTCAGCGATGCCAAGCCGCCAAAACCATACATGATGCCCTTTTGCGCAATGATGCGTGTCCACTTGTCCACCGATCCATCAGTCAATAACTGGAACATAAACATCATTTTCAAAGCCAAATGCATGTCATTCAGTCCAATATGAATCATGTCGATGCCGTCAATCTCTACGATTTGATCCAGCAAATCAGCGGCCTCCGGAGTCTCCACCAGCAGACATGTCTTTGCTCTTCCGCCAACATATCCGATAAACCTATGAACCTCTTCTGTAGTCTTGAAATATGGTAGCATCACGATATCCGCCCCAGCCTGGATTACTGCCTCGATTTCTTCCTCGCTCGAAGGATAATCATCCATCGTATCATGAATAGGATTGATGCGGACCAGCACTTTCGCTTTCGTTACCGCGGCTCTGATGTTCGCCACATCCTCAACCGTATGGTGGTTCTGTACCGTATCAAGCCCGCCTTGCCGGCAGTCCTTTCCTATGAATTCCATATCCACAAAGATCCAATCCACGCCCGCCTCTTCGGCTATACGCGCTATCTCTGGATGCTTTGTGATATACATCAGATTGAGCATATCTCTTATTGTTTATATTTTATTTTTTTAGAGTATCAGGATCAGACTAATAAGATGCGTTCAGGTATCCTGAACTTCCGCGCGCAAAGTAGGTCCGGAGCGGCTTGCGTCAGCCTGCTGTCTGGCTGACAGCTATGGTAAGTACTGCTTTAGGGGGATACAGGATATACCGAGGCTATAGAATGCCTGAACAGGAGAACATCAGATTTTAGAGAAACTGCGTCAGATGCGCCTGTTCGGTACGCACAACGCTTTTAAAACCTCGCACTTCGAACGAGGCCTCGACCGGAATTAGGTCGAGCGGCTTACCGCTATGGAGTTCGTGCGCGACCATAAAGATCTTATAACCACCGGACCAATCGGGGCTGGCAAGAGTTATCTGGCTACCTGGCTTGGTTATAAGATATGCCAGGACGACTTTCGGGTAATATATGCAAGTATGGCCAAACTGATGAGCCAACTCAAAATATCCAAGGCAAAAGGGACGATGCGGACCGAACTAAAGCGCATCGAGCGTGCAGACCTGCTGATCCCCGACGACTTTTGCATGCAGCCAGCCACTCGACGCCCAGTCTCTTGGGGTATACTGATGGGTATCATCGACAATGATCACATCGTAGATTCCCGTAAAAGACTGTATGATGCGATCGGTGAAAAAACATTGCCGATGCTGTGCTCGACCGCGTCGAATTTTTCGACGAGTCGATAAGAAAAAGAAAATTTAATCTTCGGTAGTTTCTGGAGATAGGTAAAAATTGCTGTCACGGCCACTGTGCTATACCTCAACTCCAGAATGAGATATAACCTCATTGAGTCACCATAAGGTCAAGCGCCTTGAAGTGTATCAAATAATATAAATGCTTGATGGTATCCTATAAATAAGGAGCTTTTCCCTTCAGCAAAGAAGAATATAGCCCAATCGTAAATAACGGGATAGAAATGAAAGGGAATCAACATTCTAATGCAACCCATACAGAAATAACTGTCCTCCCCCTAACTTTACCCAATCACTCCAGTCTTTTCTCAGTTCGTATGCCGTCATTATTTTTTATCGACTAATGTGTGAAAAAACTTCTTCATAAACGTATGGAAAGATGTTGGCACATAGTACTTGACCCAAAAACTCTTTGGTGCAGTTGTCTTGCATGCAGATTCCAATCCTTTTTCCTGATCGATGAATACATGTGCAAAACGCTCACGTCTTCTTAACAATGTGTCATTAGGATGCCCCATGAATCCGGCATTGTTAATGGTTGCCTTGGCATGGTTAATCTCACACAAAAGAAAATTAGGCAAAGCCTTCAAAGCATCTACACCTTTTTGAGTCTTGGCCAGAATGACAGACACTCCTTTAGGATTCCAATAAGGGTCTGTGTCTTTGATTCCCCAGAAGTCACCAACTTTGATGTCGCACATAGTGATGTTCTGCTTATACTGGCAGTGGTAGCACGAAGGTCTTCTGAAATTCAGGAAGCCATAACCCAGATAGGTGCCAAAGTGATTTTTATAATACACTTTTCCGTTCTGGTATTCTTCTTTGATGTGTTGAACGAACCATCCTTTCTCCTTGTTGCGCACGTTGAACGCCATCAGCTTTGCTCCTACCTTCTTCTCGCGCATTGCTCGATATTCATCAAGAATCTTGCTCGACGTAATTCCTGCACAGAACAGTTCACAAGTCAGCAGATTGCCGTAATCCTTGCGGAGATAGTGTTTCAAACCCGCCACATCACAGGGACAACCCACAAACAGAACTTTCAGTCCGTTTTTCAGATCAGCCTTTACAGCAGCATGGATACCCGATTTGGTAGGTTGTACATATTTTGAACTGCATAGTGCCCACAGATCATCTTCATTGTCAATTCGGACATAATCAGATGCGCTATAGGTTTCGTTAAATCGTACACCATACACTACTCCCCTTTGTTTGATCGTTTCCAGAGAGAGTGCTGTTGCAACACCTCCAGATGCACACGAGTTAATGATACGCTCGTCCTTCGAATAACCACCATACGACTTCTGATATGGTTCTTTGTTTTCGCACTCATTCACTATAGGACACACTTTCACGCACATACCGCAGTCAATACATGTATCTTCGTTTACTACAGGATACATGAACCCCTCCTTGTCGGCCTTCATGCTGATGGCTCTTTTTTCGCACACGCTCTCGCAAGCCGAACAGCCGCAACAGTGATGTCTATTTTCCTTGTTGGTTCGAATGCTGTCCATCCAGACATTCTGTATATGATTCATATTACTTTTCTAAAGAGGTTCGCAGATATTCCATTGAGTATGCCACAAAGGCATCTATCTTTGCTTGAATGGCATTATAATCAATATCATCATCCGTAAAGTTGTAATTAGACTTTACATAGCGATTTTCCATACCAAGACGGGAAAGAACGGTCTGTTGTCGTGATGACTGATCAAACTGTGTATAAGCGCGCTCCACTGACCAGAAGTTTCGATGATAATTGATAGCGAAAAGCATTCCGTGATATGAGTCGGTAATAATCATGTAGGCATTGCTCGTGATGGTCAGAAACTCTCCGGGACCGGTAGTTGGCTGATATATGCGGTTTGTGGGATAGTCGATCTCTCCCAACTTGCCAAGTACAACAATATCCAGGCCTTTCTTCTTGGCGTATTGGTAGATAGCGTTCTTGACATCAATATTGGGTTCGTCGAGAAAATAGCAGAGAACATATTTTTGGGGTAATTCCACATCTGCTTTCAGGTGATCCCATTCATGACTACGCATCAGTAATGTGGGATCTGCTACAACTTTTGCATCACGACCCGTCAACTCTTTAATCAAACGACGTCCCTCATCTTCACGGACCGATACACAAGGGATATCGGCGATGTACCTCTTTAAAGTGCGCTTGTTGTAGTTTGGAATGTAATTACGTCCGAGACTCGGAGCATAAGCCACACGTTTTTCCTTTGGTGCAAAACGTAAGTACATCATAGGATCAGGATATAGAGTAGTTGTCACCCATATCTGATCACTACCGCACACGAACTTATAATACTTGTCGGATGTTGCTACTTGTTCTATCTCGTCTGGAGCATAGAGCGTCTGTACAAAATTCTTTGTAACAAAGTCATCAAACTTTTTCACTTTCCCTTCATCTATCGCGACAGCCTTCACGTTTCGTATTGTCTTATATGTTGACCAAAGTAATGAAGGATGGCGTAACAATTTCATTCCTGTTTTGAAAACCTTGTTTGGACGCATATCAAAGTTCTTGGACATATTGCCGCTCTGCCACACAACCTCAACATCATAGCCGAGTTTCCGTATAGCTACACAAAGAGCATATACTTGCAATACTGAACCGAAATTCTTCAGGTTCGTTCGGTTTACTACAGCTACTTTATTCATCTTCCTGCGCCTTATTGTATCTTCTGATTTTTCCATCGCGTTTAAGGTTTCTGAGAGCTTCAGAAAGGTTAGATAACATCATAGGCATTGCCATAAATACTTGGAAATAGATGCGTGTTTTCAACTTGAATTGCGTATATCCGCATAGTTCCTTGAAATTCGTCTTAAACTGCTGCATCATCTCGTTTCTCTGTTCTTCATTTGCCCCTTCATTGCGATATTTTAAAATGATAGCTCTGTTCCATTTGGCTAGATTCCATACAGCACAAGCATCTTCTTTGTGCTCTTTGAAAAATTTATTTTTCTCTTCAAATGCTCCGAAGAAACCAAGATCAAGAACGCGAGAGTTCGTAGCGCAAATACCTCGCTGGTTAAATGTATAGTAATATAGCTTGTTTTGTGAGGAAACGAATCTTTTCGCACGATAACATATCTTCCAAGATGTCCAGTCATCCTCGTTGATTAAACCAACAGGCATCTTTATGTCATCCAGCATATTTCTTCTATATATCTTTCCCCACATCATTACATCAAACAAGCTTTCAGCCATAGCTTCAGATCCGCTTTTACAAATAGCGCTATATGTAATTGAAACATCAGGAAAAACAGTTTGATTGCCTCTTGTCCACTTGCACTGAACTATATCGGCATCATATTGTTGTTGTAGCTCCATCATGAGTTTCAAATAATCCCGATGCCAGAAATCATCACTATCCAGAAAAGCAACGAAATCACCTGTCATAACTTTTAGACCTGCATTTCGTGCATCCGACAGCCCTCCGTTAGATTTATGGATTACCTTGATACGTTCATCGGTTTTGGCGTATTCGTCACATATTTCACCACAGCGGTCTGGACTTCCATCATCCACAAGTACGAGTTCCCAATCAGAATAAGACTGGCTTTGTACACTTTCTATACAAGTTGGAAGATATAGTTCTACCTTATAGCAAGGTACTATAATGCTTACTTTCATGATTATAAATCAATTATTCCGATTGTTCTCTCTGATTAGCTTTTCAAACATTTGTTTGATTTGAGCTTGAATCTCCTCTCGGCTATGATTTCGTTTTCCACAATCATAGGCCTTCTTTGCATATTCTTGAATGAGGGAGGGATTATCTACGATTCTTTGCAACAGAGGTAATACATCTTCATAGCTATCTACACAGAATGCGGCATCATGCTCCTTCAAATATTGATAGCCCGCATGACGGTTCCAGCAGACGGCAAGAATGGCGCATCCGGTGGCCATGAGGTCGATAATCTTGGTAGAAAATGATACACGGGTAGCAAGACGGAACTTCTTGTCGAAACTCTCCACGTGGAGTGCAATATCGGTCGATTCGTACTCCTTGGCTAGCTGAGCCGGAGGGATGGCTCCCTTCATATTAATGTAGCGGTCGGGAGATAGTGCTTTTGTCTGTTCTTTTGTTAGCTCATCGATAGTATAGACATCAAGCACTATCTTCACGCCATTGCGATTAATCACCTTGAGTGCATCACCAATGGCTGCAAGCGACTTCCAGCGGTTGCAATAGATATGACCGGCAAACACCAGACGGATAGGCTTATTCACTTCGTGAGGAGTAAAAGGTTCTGAAAAATCACCACACTTGTAGAGCGTGGAAGCAGGCACTCCGTACTGTCGTGTGTAGTCTGTCGCCTGTTCCTTTGAGAATGTCCAGTAGTGTTTGTAGAATCCGATTACGTGCTTCTCAAATGCTTTGTGCATGTGCCAACGACGCATCCAATACAGAGGAGACCATTCATACTGTTGGTATGATGCTTCATCGTCTGCCGTAAAGGCCACAAAGGGTGCATCGGTCATGGTGCGAACAAAACGCTCCAATCGGATCAATTTTGGGGTAATCTTTCGTGGGCAATATACAATATCAGGATTGAACTCCTTAATAAATTTCTTCATTGCCTCCACATCATATCTGCCCCATGCCCAGATGGCATCCTGAAGGGCAACTACCGGTGTACGGCACCAGAGGGTGAGTTTCTTGAAGAATCCGTAAATACCCTTGCGTCGAGCATTGGACTTTGTGGCTTCAAGTTGTTTTGCATTGGTCTGCATCTGTATTTCTTTGCCCGCTTTCGGCCCGCCCAAAATGGATCGTGCCATTTGGGCATCAGTTATCTGAAAGTACTTCTTGCAGATGTGGTTGTTGGGAAGTCCGGGACTAACATATATTTGTGCAAATTCAGCAGGAAAGCCTTCGAACCAATTCGTTAACACGCCATTGCAATAGACAAAGTCGTTCCATTCCTCTGAAGTGATTAATAGTATCTTCATTTTAAAAGTACAGAAGCTGTAATTAATTGTTATTGCAGTAGTTGTCTTGCTACTTCTATATATTTCTCAATTTGTGATGTAGATAGGAAATTGGTCTTAGCTCGCTCAATGCACCTTGCAGAATAGTAGCTCTTACCTAGTTCTCGAATCTTGTTGACTGCTGCAAGAATCTCTTTATCGTCATTATCGTGTGTGATGATGCCACATTCCGTTCCTGCCACCTCTGGGTTTGCAGTACGGTCGTTTGATATGACTGGAGTTCCACAGGCAAGCGCCTCTGCCGAAACCTTTCCAAATGTCTCCTGAGGCGAACAAACCAATAATGTATCGGCCAACGAATAATATTCGGCGAGTTCGTCCACATTAGCAGTACGTCCGACACATTTAAAATTATCTATCTCAGGAATATCTGTTTCCGCCTTGCCAACAAGTATAACTTTGATGTCCGGCAACTCCTTGGCAAGCGATACAAAGTGTGAAAGGCCTTTATTTTCGTTCCAGCTGGTAGCCACACCCAATATGACAAATTCATCCTTAATACCGAGTTTTTCTTTGAGTCTTGTAGTATCTCGTGGATAGAACTTCTTAAGATCTATCCAGTTATAGATTCTCTGGTATATTTTCGCATTCGATAGAATAGCTGATTTCTCAGCCTCCTTTGTTATCCAATCAGATACACCTATGACTCCCAATCTGGGAATCGCGTCAAACAATCTCTTCTTATTTCGGAACATGAATGTACTGGTATCAAAGAAAAGGCTTATATTATCTTCTTTCATCATCATGCAATTCTTACATTCTGTCTGCCATTTGTCGCACTTGATTGAGAAATAATAAGTGCAGTGTCCCGTGAAGAACCAGCAGTCGTGCATTACTACGATGGTAGCAATGTCATTTTTTGCCAAATACTTCAAGAGCATGGGCAGGTTGACATAGTTACCATGGAGATTTCTGAGAATGACCACATCGGGCTGTATCTTGTCTATTTTCTTTAGCATTTTTCTGGTAGCACATTGAGAGAAAAATGCTTGCTTACCAAAAACTCGTGACCATAGAGCATGGAGTTTATGATCCAACTTGGAGCCAATGATATAAATGTTATGCTCCTCATCACTCATGTTTGGGCAGAACACGTGCGACTCAATACCATGCTGCAAGCAATACTCATGCATCTCCATGGTAGTGCGGCCTGTGCTCGCAAACTTATATACTGCGTTTATTTGTATAATCTTCATTATCATCTTATCTTCATAACTTTTTAATAGGAGCTAGAATAAGGCTCTTCTCATAATCGTTCATTGCTAAAAAATAAATAACAAGAGCGTAACACATACAGAATAAGACTCCTTTTACAAAGAATCCCAACCACCCGGAAATCAATATTAAGTAGTTCAATACTATTCCAGCAATCAAACAAATAATCAATGGTATGGATAACCTTACAAATGTTTCTTTGAAAAAATGGAGTACATCTAAATTCATCTCCTTATAGAAAATGAAATCCATACCAATAGTACGTACCATATAAGCAATAAAGACAGAGAAACAAATGCCTGTTGCACCCATCAATGGCGACAGCACCATTGCACCAAGCAGATTCAGAACAGCCATGATAATATAAATTATCGAGAGCTGTTTTACCTTGTTTGCAGCAAAGATAGCATCATTACCTATCATTTGTGGGAGATGAAACAATGAAGGAATAATAATCAAAACGGCACATAAATAACTCTCCTTAAAACCTCCTCCTACCCAAAGGAGTATAAAATGTCTGCCTAAACATATTACGCCTAATACTATCAATCCAACCATGTATATCTGTATTCGTCCCATCTTTACCATTAATGGCATGATATCCCCTTTCTCTTCAGCTAAAACCCTAGATACCTTCGGAAGAAACATTCCATTCAAAGCATTTGAAAATGTATAGGTATAGCCTTCTAACGTCATTGCAATGCCCAAAATAGCTATAGCCGTAGATCCTGAAAGAGCGCCAAGGATACTTGGCGCCAAATTGAAGATGCAGCGTTGGGCCAAAGCAATTACAGTAACCCAACCTGAATAATCAGCAATGTCTTTTAATTCAGTGCTATTGAAATACTTCCAACTAATATTCAAAGGGGTATATCTTTTGATACATAAAACTTTAAATAGTATTGTAAGAACCCCAGAAATAGCATTTACCATCACAAGTGCATATAGACCATAACCCATAAGTAAGCACAATGTCATTGCTCCAACGATTATGAGTTTGTGAAGTACATCGCATACCTTCAACTGAATAAAACATTCATAGGCCGTAAGAACTCCATTAACTGGAATGAATGGGAATGACACTACGGCATACATAGCGGCCATAGAATAAATCACCTTGAATTTTTCAATCTCCTCGGGGGTTAACTCTTGGTATATCTGCGGAATAAAAAAGAATACACCTATCAATATTGCAAATAATACAATATCAATAATAATGTATAGACGATACACCAAGCCAATACAATTATTTACTTTTTCCTGTTGGCCTTCAGCAAGGTATTTCGCAATAAATCGTGTAACAGCATTGCTAAGACCAAAGTCAAATACAAATAGTGTTATGACAGATAGAGCAAGAGTGTACAGACCGAAATTCTCGCGTCCTATAGAGTTTATCATCCATGGGGTATAAATAAGGCCGGACACTATATTGACTGCAATCGCAACATAAGACATCAATGCCCCCAACTTAATTTGGTGAGACAACGACATGGTTCTATTTTTTAAGTTTTGATAATATATTCATAAAATCTCCATGTCGGATTCTCCATATCAAAGATTTGATTTTAACATACTTACGATGTGTCCTTGAATCTCTACCCATAACATGAAGCCTTTTCTGCATATACTCAACATCTTCAAGAATGAACAGAGGATGCTTAATAGGAAACGAAAGTTCGTATGACGGTTGATAGGTTAACTGGCGTAACTGTGGTAATACTTGATCTAAAGTGAGATCACTATGTGTACTATTAGCAACTCCAATTCCATTATTATGCACTAAATTACGCGTTGGTATTATTACTAACTGGCTATTTAGTTGACATGCATACGAATAGATAGTTTCCCAGTGAGCTTTGCCTTCTGCTTGATGAGCTTTACACGTTTCGTGATATCTTTTATCATCTAGTGTATTATACTTGGCTTGGAATTTATGCATATCGTATTCATTATTCAAGAATGAATACGTATCATCCCACAGGTTTGCCACACGTTTCCATGTTGCAAATCCAGGTCCAGAACCTGCTGATGAGAACAAATAATCATAAGTAGTATCATAATTCTCTAAATTACACATCCCACAAATTCTATTGATGCGTGTGTCATACTCGTATCTGTCAAGCAACTCCTTACAATATGGATAGAAACTCTGAGAAGGAACACAATCATCTTCCAATATAATACACTTATCGACAATAGAGAAAGCCCACTTATGACTAAGAAAGGTAGAAGGATCGCAACCCCAATTACGTGTCTGATAATTCTTATAAACCTCGCAATTCCAATCAATATTATCAACTATTTTGCGGCATCGTTCAATACCTTCAACATCTTCCTGACGGCCTTCACGAGCGCCATCCTGCCATAAGAGAAGCCTACGAGGACGCGCTTTTCGGACAGACTCAAATGTCTCTTTTAAGACATCATCCCTAACAAAAAATATTATTAGTACCGAAACATCAATATTCCAAGATTTTAATGCTGGATTCATGATTTATTGCATTATTAATTTTTCAAATGTTTTGTTCCACTCATTGATTTGATATGACCAAGAATAGACTATAAGAAACTTTATCAATTGGTCACTGACTTCATCCCTTTTCGTGTTTATAATTTCAATGATATCATTGGGAAGAGTATCAAATGTAGAGGGTTTGTAGGGAACTCCCCATGTTTCAAGTTCTTTGTAAGATAACCATGCGGCATTGATTACCTTTGTTTTCGAATATAAGTATTCGTGCAGGCTGGAACTATATGCATCTGTCTGCTGCATGTGGATGAACAGGTCGGTTCCTTTTCTCAACCAAATCATTTCTTGATCTGATAGATAGTTAGAAAGAAGTCGGTAATTCAAACCTGTTGACTGTAATTGATTTTTTAATTCAGAAAGATACTCTGCTTTTCTAGCATAAGTCAGAGGAAACACGAGTAAAGTATTCTTCGGAAGCTGAAGTTTTACTTTATTCAATGCATCAATTATCAGTATATGATTTTGGGCTGGGGATGCATTATACCCGCAAGTTATCACATAATTCTCTTTTGTACCGAATAGATTTTGCTTCGAATCATCTTTTGACGTATCGTCAGCCATAACCTTATCCAAAACGTCTGATCCAAAACACAATTCGAGGCATTTGTCTTTAGGAACATTAAACTGCTCTATTATGTCATCTCCAAATTTCGTGTTGGGCATGACACAAACAAAGTTTGAAGCATCATATACGTGTTGATATTTCCTTTTTAATGATTTTCCTATTCTGTAAACATCACTGCCCCATGGTGTTGTAATCAAATACTTGCTATACTGTTTATATAATTTAAGCAAGAGATATGATTGAATAGTAACAACCTGTATATTTATAATTGAGTATGAATTACCTATCTTCTTAAAAGAGCGCAGGAGATCAAAATATTTGATAATTTTTGCAATGCCACAAATCTTATAAAGAAGTTTGGGAAAATGACGTGTTATTGTATATGTGTTATCATAGAGGCTTGCATTTGGTATATCCGCATAACGCATTGAAATATCAAAGATATCTACGCTATATTGGAAGCTTTTCCCCTTTAGTCCCTTGATAAATCTCTCCAGATGCTTATCGTGAGCATTACCAACTATCAAAATATCTTTCTTCATTATCATAACACCTTTATCATCTTCAAATACTCTGGCCATTCGCCCATATCTTTCCAAGCCTCTTCACTCACGGGGAAGCAACCTACGCGACCTCCTCGGGCTTTTACCTTCTCCATCAAATGAGTAATATGGAAGAACTGACCTTCAGGTATCTCATCTATCAACTCTGGATTGAGGATATACACACCGGTATTCACCATATAGGTATGCTCTGGTTTTTCCTTAAGACTAACCATCAGACCATCCTCGCCGGTCTCAATCACTCCGTATGGGATCTTGAAACTCTTTACCATAGTCACGATAGTCATATCATTGTGGTTATTTACGTGATAATCATACACATCACGATAATCCTGCTCGTTGATGCTGTCACAGTTGCTCACAAAGAAAGGAGTAGTAATCTTACCTTTCAAGAACGATACGCTACCAATGGTTCCGAGAGGCTTGTTTTCCATGAAGAACTCGATGTCATATTTGTGGTCGAGCAGAGAGAGGTAGAACTCCATCATATCTGCTTTATAGTTGACCGACATATAGAACTTTTTGCAACCTATACCCTCGAACTGGTCCATAATTACTTCGAGGATTGTCTTGTCGCCTACAGGTACAAGGGGTTTAGGAATTACGTTTGTAATCGGTTTCAAACGTGTTCCTTTCCCTCCTGCCATGATGACTACAGGAAGGTCTATTTTCGGACGATTATCCTCAACTTTCTCTGTAAATACATCATGCCAGAACAACACATCGACAATCTCTCCATCAGCATTCAGAACAGGCATACAATCAATCAGTTCTTTGAACATAACTGTCTTAATCTGCTCCAAAGAGTCATTTGCCGAAGCATAGATTTTGTCTTTTACAAGAATGGCAGATACAGGATCAGACAGATTTGCTTGGCGTATGATAGCACGCTGGATATCACCAATAGTGAGAATGCCCTCAAACTTATCTTTATCAAATACAAACACAAGTTTTGTGCGATGACCATCCATCTGCTTCAATGCCGAAATAATGCTATCATTAATGCTAATGATTTTATTTTCGATTTTCGATATGTTGTTCATATAGTCATTTCATTGGAATTATTTCTTATAAATCTTCAAGTCTTATACTTGAAGGGATATTTACTACACGATTGGCAAACCAGATAGTGTTCTTGAGTCCATCGTTTTCGCAATTCTCGAACATTGGTAGATGGTTCATGAGTTCCCAGATAGGACGAGTCATGACGCCATTGTCGTTGGTCTGCTGGAGAAAGTCGAGCTGAGACTCTTTGTCCTTCAGGACAACGGCAGATAGCCAGTAGTTGGAGAAGGTGTTCTCTGGCTCAACGAAGAAGTCTATGCCATCAACGTTTTTGAAGTGCTCGATGTATTCGGCCGCTACCTTACGTTTGCTGGCTACATACTTGTCGAGATTCTCCAACTGAGCGCAACCAAGGGCTGCATTGATGTTCGGCATGCGGTAGTTGAAGCCGATGTGATCATGACGAAACTCCCAGCGATGAGGAATCTTGGCCTGTGTGGTGATGTGCTTTGCGTAGGCTCCGAGTTCTTCGTCCATGAAGAGCATCATGCCGCCACCACCGGTGGTGATGGTCTTGTTGCCGTTGAAGGAGATGGCGCCAATGCGACCGAAAGTGCCTGTATGCTGACCCTTGTAGGTTGAGCCGATAGATTCTGCTGCATCCTCTACGAGTTCGATGTGCCACTCCTTGCAGAGGGTTGCAATCTCCTCGATGCGAACAGGATGACCGAAGGAGTGCATGGGGACGCAAGCCTTGATGCGACGGCCTGTATGCTTGTTGTAGCATGCGAACTCATCCTCACCGAAAGCGAAGTCTTGAGATTCAGGGAGCTCTCCTATACGGCTGTTCTTGCGAACCTCTGCATTCTTTTGAAGCCACTCCTTCATAGCATCAGGAGAAAGTCCCATAGTAGATATATCCACATCAAGGAACACAGGATGTGCGCCAATGTATGAGAGTGCGTTGCAGGTAGCGATGAAGGTAAGCGCTTGAGTGAGCACCTCGTCATCTTTCTTCACACCTGCGAGCAGGAGTGACATGTGGAGGGCATTGGTTCCGCTCACGCACACTACGGCGCGCTTTGCGCCTGTGTATTTTGCCATATTCTCCTCGAAGCGATCGACGAACTTACCTACTGACGAAACGAAGGTGGTGTCGATGCATTCGTTGAGATATGCTTTCTCATTGCCTGCGAATACAGGAACGGCAAGAGGAGTAAATCCCTTGTTGCCGTAAACGGACTTGATAAAGTCTATCGTGTTTTTGTAATCAGCCATTTCTTTAGAATGACAACTTGTTAACTATTAATTTACATCTTTTGATCAAGATTCTTTCCCTTCTCTTCATGTTCGAAGTTAGGGATGAACTTCTTGATGGATTCTACTACTTCCGCTTTGGTGAAGTCTTCCTTCTGGAAGATGCCTTCGAGCTCAAGGAAGAAGTCATTCACTTCGTTCATTGGACGACGAGTGCTTTCGCAAACCACCCCGAGGCTTATGAAACGTTCCATATCAATCTTTTCTCCAGGGACATAGAACTCCTCGTATGCTTTTTCGCCGGTGGTGTCAGACTTGAAGTAAACCACAGGATAAGTGTCAGACTCATAGGACATCTGAGCAGCATACCGCTTTGCCTCTGGATCATTCTTGCACTCTACTTTGGTGAAACCCTCCGCCTTTACGAAATCGTCACAGATGGCTGAGAACGTGAGCATCTGGTCTTCGCCCAATTTAGGAAAAAACACTTCACCACCGTTGCCGAGGATACAAGCCAGCATACAGATCTGACCGGACTCTTCGGGGGAGACAAAATAGCGCTTCACGTCTGATGGTGCAGCCAAAGGTTGCTTCTTCTGGAGGCGATGGATCCATCCGTCAGGAAGGGATCCATTAGAGAAAGCGACATTGGCAAAGCGTGCGGTAGTAACCTTGAAGTGGGTGTTGTAGGCCATCACGAGGTCTTCCATGATGCGCTTGCTGGCTCCCATGATATTCACAGGATTGGCAGCCTTATCGGTGGAAACGCAGAAGAAGTGTTTAGGCGGATAGATGCAAAGGAGGTCCATCAGTCTTTTGGCCTTGATGTCGTTGTTCTCGATGAGTGCCTGAACAGAGTATTTGTCCTTCTCCGAACGTACGTGCTTGTGGGCAGAGAAATTGGCAACGATGTCGAAGCCTCTCTCCTCGCGGAAGATACATTCGAAGATAGGGTCTGCAAAGTTGAGCGTATAACAGCGGAACTCCTCTGGTACATAAAGACTTTCAGTAGAGCGAATGTCACGGACGAGTTCTGCGAGTCCGTTCTCGTTGAGGTCAACGACAACAACCGAAGCCGGCTCGAAGCGAAGAACAGCCTTGATGAAGCTGGAGCCAATAGAGCCTGCACCACCGATTACACATACTTTCTTACCTTTGATCTCTGCGGTAAGTGTCTCCTTGTTTGCCTCTATATCCGCTGCAAACATGCTGACGGGACGATTGGTTACACTGTCAGCGATGAATTTCTCTAAATTGAACATATTGAATACTTTATTTCCTATTCTCAAGCTATTTCTGCTTTTGCAGGTTTGGCACGACCGATAATGGCAGGATAATAATTAACTATCATATATATGAGTACTCCCAATATCAGCCACATTGCAATTCGTTGCAAAACGCCGTTCGGGAATATACCAGTTTTGCCAAGTAGTTGAAGGATGATTTGATGAAATGCTAGAACGATATATGAGTTTTTTCCTATATAGATGATAAAACTCTTAACGGCAACTACGATATTATTAGTTATTCTCTCTAATACCATGGCGAATGTACACATGAACAATGCTCCGCAGAATGCTGCTGGATAAATCCAAATACTTGCCATATTGTTCACCGCAAACTCTGGTAGATCAGGACTCATCAAGTATATGAAAGAAGCGGTCAGGAACAAGCAGGATGCAGCCATCACTTTGAAGAGGTTCTGTTTGCTGAGGTTGATAACAACATTTTTAGATAGAGAGCCAAAACCATAAAACATAACAGCCGTTAGAACAAACCATAAGTTATATGGATTGGGTAACGAATAAATGTAAGCGAGCCTTCCAATAATAGCCAAAGTAAAAAGGACAGCAATTCCCCCCCCCTATTGCAAATTTTCGTTACATAATAAAATAGAATTTCAGTTAAGCTTAAGACCGGAATAAACCATAGCGCCCATCCTTCCCATCCTGTTTTGATATACTGAAGCATGTGCTCTCTTGTGCTAAATCTTGGATCATTAAGCAACCATATGCCAAGCATCAATACCGCAGAAAAGAGGAAGTACGGTCTGTATAATGTCTTTACTCGTTTTCGTAAGAATGGGACAATGGTGTCGTATTTTGCTCCAGAAAACAATAATCCCGAGACGAAGAAGAAGAACGGCATTCGATAAGCATGTAACCATGAACCTATGATAGGTACATTATTCAATCCGCTGTGTCCATATACGACTAAAATGATAGAGATACCCTTTGCGATATCAATCCATTGTATTCTTTTTTTAGTAGTCATATTGATGAATAATTGTGAGATAAATACAATTTAAATAAAGACGGAATAATTACGAATATGATCCAAGATGCCTCGGTTATAGCATCAATCGGGTTGAAAAAAGCAAAAAGTAAATAATAAATGACTATAGGATAATAGCTTTTATGTAAATTTGAATCAATGGCCAGATTAATCTCTTGTTGGAATGTTGCATGGAAAGTTTTCAGGTAGCTCCATACACCGATGATGCCAGTAGAACAGGCAACGGCCAACAGCGTAGAATGACAAGCACTATTAATAAAAGCATTAGGTTGTTGAGTTATATTGTTACCCCAAATTGGACTCTCCAGAAATAATTTAATCGCATTAATTTGATACATGCTACGCGTTCCAGAAACATCAGTTACGTTGCCCGCGCCCCATAATGAATCATACATTCGAGATAAACGCATGCCTATGGTCGTATCTTGATATAAACCTATCAGAATCTGGACTATCACAGGTAACAAAAAAATGAGGCCAATTGTGATAATAATGACCTTTATCTTTTTTTCTTTTGTTCGTGCATTGAGCAAATATGTTGTAGCAGCACCGACAATTGTTATAATCAATAACGTCGTAAATTGAGCTTGAGTTACAAAATAGAACGAAAACACCAACATTGCTAATATGATCCATTTCCATATATTCCATTTCTTTACCTGTTTAAATAAAGCAAACAAACCTACGGCAAATGCCCCCATAGCATACGCAATACCAAATCCGCCAACTCCCATTTCACGTAGCTCCATAGCGTAAGTTTCATCTGTTGTACCAGCAGTTAGTTCTCGCATTACGTTTTCAGACTCATCCATCACGGTCAAAGTTGTTAAACATGTAATTGCGAGCATAACTATTGCAGTCCACGTGATAATAAACAATTCTCGTGGACGATTTCGCAAGAACAAACCAATGCAAATGATACTTGGGACCACTAAATTCCATAATCCCATGAAGTTATGCAGAAAGCCATACTTAAAATTTAATCCTTTCGCAACAAACATTAAAAGACAAAACGGTATGGCATACTTCATCAGATTTACTACCTGATTAAAACTTACATATTTTGCAACAAAGCATAAATAGTATAATGCAGTAAGGTAAGCTAATTGATCAAATCGAATTAAAATTCTCAATTGAGGGAAGCAATAGAATGCTCCCACAAGTATTGTACATGCGACGTATACTATTGATATGCTTTTATTCGTGTTTAAATTTATCATGCAATTGGGTTATTATTAATTTGCTTTGTTTTAAATGATTATTAATCCCCGTTTATGCCTGCCTTGGAGAAAAATACTAGCATTCGGTGATCAATGACTATGTTGTCTGTTCAATTGCACTGATGAGTTAAATATTCTTCATAGTAGAACCAAACTGTAACTTATTGTTGTTCATTTGGATTTAATACTGTTTCGGAGATTCTTGCCCCATTCCATAAAACGAGTTGTCAATGGCTTTACTGTCCATGCCATAAGGATAGTCAATGGGAAAACCGAAAAAAAGAAGGACCATCCTTCAAGGTTCCAATACTTGTTGCTCAATAGCAAGAAAGCAAGACCTTGGCAAATGTATATCTCCAAAAATAGTTTGCTTAAGAACGCAGTAAAAGGATTTGCCAAAGACTTCAGCCTCATAACAGGAATCCAGCATAGAACGAATAATGGTGAGGTTATCATTTTCAGTATCATTGCAGGCAACTCTGGCACAAAGGACGCACGTCTAAACAGAAAGCAAAAAGCAAATGCAAAAAGCAGTATTGTTAATATCCATATGGTGCGCCATTTCGTCGCAAGTATCATGTCCACTACAGGTTTGTTTGCTGCTATCAGCATCCCAGCAAGAAATGCCAAAACGGTTTCATACCAAGTATCAGATAGATTCATTATCAAGCATCCTCCCATATACAGGCTTAATGCAAAAGTCATAAGAATACATAACGCTGCTTCTGGATTGGTATGTGCGACCTTCGTTGAAATCCTTGCAGAAATATAAAACAGCAAATAGATAACTACAATTGCCTGTAGAAACCACCCAAACTTGATAACCGTATTCCCGAAAAAAAAGGATTGGATAAAGCAAGACAATGAAGGAGGCTCAAGAGCCAGCAAGTGCCCCATTCCATAATACACAACCGAAAGAAGTGCCATTAGCATGTAAATAGGCAATACTCTTTTACTTAAGAAGATTTGTAACCCCCCCCCATTATACTTGTTTAATATTGAGCGAGTTAGTCCATATCCGCTCATAAACATAAAGCCTGATACCGCCCAATAGCCAAAGGCTGTATAGATAGGCCCGAGCCCAATACTGGCACCAATGTTTCTTCGCGAGCAGACATGGCAGATAACTACCATTATTGCGCAGATACCCTTCAAGCAGTCTGTATTCTCACGGGAAAGATAATTCTGATTCATACACGTTTTTTTCGATACGAATCTAGCTATAGATTATTGTAAGTTTTAATCGCTTTTTCCAATATCATCAACGTCCTCTGCAAATCCTCTTTTTTTGAGTATGTATGCCAATCTCACCTGATTCTTACCAAGTGCTGGAGCTCCGTAAAATCCTGCTGCTGGAGTCATCATAATGGTCTCACCAGTCACAGGCAATTTCTTACTGCCCGAAGGCTGCATTTCAGCCTGCCGGCCAACGAAATAGCCTTGCTGTACAGGAATTGTTGGCAGATAAAGTTGTGTTTTTTAAGTGGATAAAGGGGCGCACCGAAAATGCCGGTAAAGGAGCAGCTCTATTGCGCAATAATTACGCCTGGTTGCCATTGCGACCAAGAAACTTAAGATAGAGCGTCCGATCTACACAATTTTACAAATTGTCGGGTTCTCTCTACAGGACAAAACACTTATAAATGGATTACTTATGAATGCTGATTACAAAAACACCAATGGGTCTAATCGTAACTTATTGTTATTCAGGTGTATTAGGTACAATGCAAGCAGTTCGTTTCCACTAATGGTTTGAAATAGTTAACCAAATTTGGAGTACTGTGATATCTTAGTATGAATTGACAAAGTAGAAAGGTTTGAGCAACAAGAGTGGTATGGTTGAGTAACGAGGTTGCTCATGTTTATGGGATATTTAAGTTCGTCTTTAGCAGGCACTGGTGGCATTGAACCACATCTTTCGACCTGTACAACGGCTTCATATTACAGATTAGATAATCTCCTCCTCACCACGCGGAAGTGTACGTTGAGTTCATGGAGAGACCTTGTAGGCGCCAAAGACATTGTGCATGTACTTCGTGAGCTCTGCCTCAAGTGGGGTCATGACGGTGAACTTCTTGCCGATGAAGATTTTGGTGAGGAGTTCCACGGCTCCGGTGAAGACCATGGTCTGCTTTTTGAAGTCTTCGATATGGGTGCGCTCGGTGAGAAATTCAGGCATGTAGTGTACGCGATGGCCGGTCTCCTTGGAGAGCAGTTCGCTGGTGCCAGAGAGAATGGGTGGTTCGTACGAAAACTGGTACGTCGGGGAGGTTCTTGATGAGTTCCTTCATGAGGCTGAGATTCTGTGTACCGTCGTCTTCGGTGCGTACATGAATCTGCAGGAACGCGATATCAATTTCTTTCATGTCATCGTTGTAACTTTTAGCAGGGTCGCTGATGAACAGTTTACACTCTGGACTATTGTGCTCCAACCAATCCTTCAGGGCTCCGCCTACGAAGCCACATCCGATGGTTCCAATGTTGATCATTGATTTATGTTTATATTGATAAATTTCTTATTAATTCTTCATAGTCGGTTTCAATAGCTCAAGTATGTAATCATGTGTTACTTTGCAATATTCATGATTCCATTGAGTTCGTTCTGAATGTACTCAAGGCTTGCAATTTTGGTCTTGGTCTCTTCAAGATTCAGACGACGGGTGTTGTCGGAATTGAACTCGGAGAGTTTGCAACGCTTTGCATCGCCCTCGGTGAAGAACTGATCGTAGTTGAGGGAGCGATTATCAGCTGGCACGCGATAGAAGTCGCCCATGTCCTCGGCCTTGGCACATTCCTCGTTTGTGAGGAGGGTCTCGTACATTTTCTCGCCGTGGCGGATGCCGATGACCTTGATGTCTTCCTTCTTACCTCCGAAAAGTTCGCATACGGCTTCGGCTTGAGTCTGGATAGTACATGCAGGAGCTTTCTGAACAAGTATATCACCGTTCTGGCCATGTTCGAAGGCGAAGAGGACGAGATCGACGGCTTCTTCGAGCGACATGATGAAGCGGGTCATCTTGGGCTCGGTGAGGGTGATGGGGTTGCCGTGGCGGATCTGGTCGATCCAGAGAGGGATGACGGAACCGCGGGAGCACATCACATTGCCATAGCGGGTGCAGCAGATTTTGGTGTCGCCGGAATAGCGGCTTTTTGCTACTGCAATTTTCTCCTCGATGGCCTTGGTAATGCCCATTGCGTTGATTGGATACGCTGCTTTATCCGTTGAAAGGCAGATGACGGCCTTCACCCCCGCTTCGATGGCTGCTGTCAATACGTTGTCTGTGCCGATGACATTGGTCTGAACTGCCTCCATTGGGAAGAATTCACAAGAAGGAACCTGCTTGAGGGCGGCGGCATGGAAGATGTAATCTACACCAGGCATGGCGTTCTTGCACGACTGGAGATTGCGGACATCGCCGATGAAGAATTTAATTTTATGGGCTGCATCAGGCATCTTGGTCTGGTATTCGTGACGCATGTCGTCCTGCTTCTTCTCGTCGCGACTGAAGATACGAATCTCTGCAATGTCGGTCTGGAGGAAACGGTTGAGGACGGCATTCCCGAATGAACCTGTGCCGCCGGTAATCATAAGGGTTTTACCTGCAAAAATTGACATAAATTGAATGTTATTTATTTGTTTGTTATTCTTTTACTACCCTGACGCTGTCGAGTTTGATCACACTCGGCAATGCTCTAAATATCTTTCAATCATTGCTCTCACTCAATCACAACCTTATCAAAAAACGTATCTGGCCTATCCGGATTAAAGATTTCGTTGCAATACATGACGGTGACGAGGTCTTGGGTGTCGGAGAGGTTGATGATGTTGTGGGTATAGCCCGGGAGCATGATGACGCTCTGAATCTTGTCTCCATTTACTTCATATTCAAGAATCTCTGCATTCGGGTCATTCTCGTTACGAAGTTGAATAAGTCCGTGACCGCTGACTACTATGAACTGCTCCCACTTGGTGTGATGCCAATGCTCTCCTTTTGTGATTCCTGGTTTGGAGATGTTTATGCTGACCTGACCGCAATTCAAGGTATGAACGAGTTCTGTGAAACTGCCTCGGTCGTCAATGTTCATCTTGAGGTCGAAGATGGCTTTCTCCTTTGGGAGATACGAGAGATAAGTACTGTAGAGTCGCTTTGCAAAACTGTCTGCTGGAATATCAGGAATCATAAGGGTCTTGGGCATATCACGGAACTTGTAGAGGAGTTCAACGATCTCTCCAAGCTTGACGTGATGAGTGATAGGCGCAGCACAATAGCGGCCTTCTGGTGTAAAAACTGTCTCAACACCGTCAAACTCACAATGGTGCTCCTCACCTTTGAGGGCGCAGATCATCTCATCGACAAGGTCGTCGATGTAGAGGAGCTCCATATCAACGGTCGGGTCGTTGACGGTGATGGGGAGGTCGTTGGCGATGTTGTTACAGAAAGTAGCAACAGCGCTGTTGTAGTTAGGTTTGCACCACTTTCCATAGAGATTAGGGAACCGATAGACAAGTACTTTGGCTCCTGTTTCTTCGCCGTACTGGAACATCAGTTCCTCGCCAGCCTTCTTACTTTTGCCATATTCGCTGGTGCCAAAGCGACCTGCAAGGGTTGCTTGGATCGAGCTTGAAATCATCACAGGGCAGTTGTTCTTGTGCTTCTTGAGGGTATTAAGCAGTATGGTGGCAAAGCCGAAGTTGCCTTCCATGAACTCTTTAGGGTCCTGCGGACGATTGACACCTGCGAGGTTGAAGACGAAGTCGCAATTCTTGCACCAGGCGTCGAGTTGTTCAGGGGTGGAGTCTATGTCGTATTCATAAACTTCGTCGATGACGAGATTGCTGTAGTACTTGGCTTTACCTGTCTTTATATTACCTAATTGAGCACAGAGATTCTTTCCAACGAATCCCCGTGCTCCTGTAACCAATACTTTCATTTTTGCTGAAAATTAGAACTTACGCCATACCATTTTATTGACAACACCAACATACGACTGGATGATCTTGACCACCTTGGTAGATACATTTTCATCCGTGTAGTTTGGAACCGGAATACCGTAGTCGCCATTCTTTACAAGTTCCACGGCGGTATCAACAGACTGAAGGAGACCATTGGTGTCAATACCGGAAAGGATGAAACCGGCCTTATCAAGAGACTCGGGACGTTCTGTAGAGGTGCGTATGCAGACAGCAGGGAAGGGATGGCCTACGCTGGTGAAGAAACTTGACTCTTCAGGCAAAGTGCCTGAATCTGAAACTACTGCGAATGCGTTCATCTGAAGGCAGTTGTAATCGTGGAAACCAAGAGGCTGCTGAACATGTACGCGAGGGTCAAGCTGGAAACCAGATGCTGCAAGGCGGTTGCGTGAACGAGGGTGGCAACTGTAGAGAATCGGCATATCATACTTTTCTGCCATAGCGTTGATTGCATTGAAGAGACTGAAGAAGTTCTTCTCGGTGTCGATGTTCTCCTCGCGGTGAGCAGAGAGAAGAATATACTTGCCCTTTTCCAGACCCAGACGTTGGTGAATATCGCTTGCTTCAATCTCCGCCAGATTCTGATGAAGTACTTCGGCCATTGGCGAACCTGTCACATAAGTACGCTCTCTTGGAAGTCCGCACTCTGCAAGGTATCTTCTTGCGTGCTCTGAATAAGCAAGATTCACGTCGGAGATAATATCTACGATGCGTCGGTTGGTCTCCTCGGGAAGACATTCGTCTTTGCATCGGTTGCCGGCCTCCATGTGGAAGATCGGGATATGCAACCGTTTGGCCCCAATGACAGACAGGCACGAGTTTGTGTCGCCAAGCACCAGCACGGCATCCGGCTGTGTCTGAACCATGAGTTTGTAAGAGGCGTTGATGATATTGCCCATCGTCGCTCCCAAGTCGTCGCCCACGGCATCCATATACACTTCAGGATCTTTCAACTTCAGGTCTTTGAAGAAAACGCCATTGAGGTTGTAATCGTAGTTCTGACCAGTATGTGCGAGGATGACATCGAAATACTGACGCGTTTTGTTGATGACTGCTGCAAGACGTATGATCTCGGGCCGCGTGCCGACAATAATCAGTAACTTCAGTTTGCCGTTGTTCTGGAATCCGACGTTTGAATAGTCTGTTCTGAGTTCCATATCTTATTTCTATTAATTCATTTTTTG
>ERZ791884.832-NODE-832-length-26835-cov-2.979649_pt1 | contig 26835 bp, 17 predicted proteins | sample MGYA00509941_ERZ791884 | MGnify/ENA primary metagenome ERZ791884 (study PRJEB30046, sample SAMN00792095) | human gut metagenome | study: EMG produced TPA metagenomics assembly of the A metagenome-wide association study of gut microbiota in type 2... | reverse complement strand
TTTCTCCCGTTCTGCGAGGTATTCGTCGAGCGTGATCGGAGACGGGCGTTTGTGGCCGGTGCGAAGCTGAAGCTCACGGCCAAGACTTTCCTGGCCGCGGAGCGACGCATTCCAGGACTCGGGAACGGGGTGTTGCAGGGCATTCTATTTCAGGCGTGCATCTACCTCAAACGCATGTTCGCCGCGCTGGATGAAGGGGTAGCCGAACGGCTTTTCGGGACATCGTTAAGCTTCGTTCGAAAAATACCGCCATGTGCGCCACCGGCTGTGCAGGCCGCAATGCGGGCAGTAGAGTTTGTAAAGTCCTTTGCTGTACTTGCGCACGTGCAGGTTGCGCGTGTGGCATTGCGGGCAGCGCGAGGTGTTGAGCCGCTGCTCGTAATACTGGAAAATCACGAGGTTGAACAGGCTCAATAGGATGCAGGCGCATCCGACAGCCCCTGTGTCGCCGAGAAAGAGCGGGACGAGGCAGCCGATCAGGACGGAGATCATCACGACGAGACCGATGCCTTGTATCGCTTCGTTGGGGAGCTGGCGTATGCGCCACATCGGACGCGTAACGAGGATGCCCGCTACGGCAGGCAGGAAACTGATCGGGAGGAGCAGGAGATAGGCTTTCATGGTGGGTATGTACGCCTGTCCCGCAGCGCATGGAATTAAGTTCGGATTCGGAAGGTGAAATAAAAAGCGTGGAAACTGTATATACTAAAACAACAATGATTCTACTTGATGAATTTTGACGATAATACCTGCAAATAACTGATAATAAGGAAAGAAAGTGCAAAAACCAAATCATAAATAGATTTAAACGAATCATAGTTTATTGGGGATATGTGGGAACATTTACGGGAAAGATATTACCTTTGGGGCTGAAATAAAAAACATAGGAACATGAAGATTACCATCATCACAAAGGAATGCAAGACCAAAGACAAAGACGCTCCTGCAAAAGCCAATCTTTGTTTTCGACTCCGAGATAAGGATGTTGACCTCAAAGCCCGTTCCGACATTGAGGTTATGCTTGACTATTGGGACAATGATGCACTTTCCTATCGAAGGACAAAGAAATTACCATCTGACGAGCAGAAGAAAGTCAAGGTTTTGGTGCAGACCATTACAACGGCTCTTAGCGAGCAGTATAACTCTGCGACTGCTGATGTTGCATGGATGAAGAATGTGATTGATGAATGCGTCAATCCAACTTCAAAGTCAACAGAGACATTAACTACAGTTGTTTCGAGAATGGAACAATACATTGCGGAACATCCCATGAGTCCGAAATCTGCACTCGTTTATAAACCAACGATCAAGAAGCTTCAACGCTATGAAGCCTACAAGAGGGAAATAGAGGGGAAGAAAGGCTTCACGCTCTATTGCGAGACAATCCGCCCCAAAGAGTATCTTGATTTTCGTGAGTATGTCATAAACGAATATGTTCATTACAATGACTACCCAGAGTTTTATGAACAGTTCAGCCTTGACATGCACCCTCCCAAGCAGATGTCAAGCACACAGATTATAGGTATCATGCATCATCTGCGTATTGTTGGGCATTGGTGCATCAAGATGGGGTTTACAACAAACCGCTCATGCGATGCGTTCACTATTCCTGCAGCGGTACAAGGCACACCTTTTTATCTGACGATAGAAGAACGTGACAAGGTTTACAATGCAAACCTACATAACAAGCCAGAGTTAGAAGTGTATCGTGACTTGTTCATCTTCCAATCAATGGTGGGTTGTAGAGTCGGAGACCTGTTTTCTTTTACCAAAGACAATATAGTCGGTGACATATTGCAGTATCTTCCACACAAGACCATGCGCAAACGGTCGCAGACCGTGAGCGTCCCGCTTACCACAAAGGCTATGGAAATATTAAAACGTTACGATGGCAAGCAAGAAAAGCTTCTGCCGACAAAGCAAGTGTATCAATACAACGAGGGCATCCGTGCCGTGCTTCGAGAATGTGGCATTAACAGAATGGTTACTATCCTTGACACCGTCACAGGAAAGGAGGTTCAGAAGCCAATATGTGATGTCGCTACAAGCCACATGGCAAGACGCAACTTTATCGGCAACCTATACAAGAAAGTGAAAGACCCCGAGCTTGTGAGTTCCATGACCGGACATGTAAACGGAAGCAGAGCTTTCGCCAGATACAGAGAGATTGATGAGGAAACGAAAGTAAATCTTGTCAACCTCATCAACTAACGTTTATACAATCTACCAGTTATACATCATTATATATAGAATAGCATGAAAGTAACAGCATTCATCCGAGAAACCTCGGCAAAGAACAACATAACCGACCAGGCGCACGTTTATTTCCGTGTGCGTGACGGCAAGACTGACATCAAGGCTGTCAGCGAGTTATCCATCAATCCTAATCATTGGAGCGCGGAACGGCAGGGTTACAAGACACGTGTGGCTCTTGTAGCGGAGGCAAAGCGCACGGCATTCGACAAAGCCGTGCAGGACTTGACGGCGCTTATATCCGCACAATATTATCATGGAGCGGACAGCCGTTGGCTAAAAGGTGTTATTGAGGAGTTTCACCATCCTAACATCAACATCCGCCAAGGCAGAAAAGGTGACGAATACAGTCTTGTGTATCAATGCCAGCAGTATGCCGAGAACCACCCAATGGAAAAGGAATCTATAAGGCATCATGAGCATAACGTACGTAAGTTGCAGCACTTCGAGCGTTTCCAAAGGGAAATTATGCGTAGACGAGGTTACACCATGCGACTTGATGCCATAACAGCCGATGACTTGCGTGAGTTTCATAAATATCTGGTAAACGAGGCTGGATATTATGAGCATTACCCTCAAATCTTCGATGACATAGAGGAGCGTTTCAAACCACGCCAACTAACGGAAAATTCCATCAATACTATATTCAGAAGAATACGCACGGTTGTGAACTGGTGTTTGAAGCATAATATTACGACAAACGACCCTTTCGCCACCTTTGAGATGCCTAAGGTGCTGGACAGCCCTCCATTTTATCTTACACTTGAAGAGCGTGACAAAGTCTACTATGCCGACCTCAGTAACGAAACGCCATCCACACAAGTATATCGTGACATATTCATGTTTCATTGTCTCATCGGCTGCCGTGTGGGAGACCTTGAAAAGATGACACGTGCCAACATCGTTGATGGTGCTGTGGAATACATTGCTGAAAAGACAAAGAACCACAAACCACGCACCATCCGAGTACCGCTCAATGATAAGGCGAAAGCGATTCTCGCTAAATATGCAGACCTTGAAACGAGGTTGTTGCCAAAGATAAATCAGAACATATACAACCGTCAGATTAAGAAAATTCTAAAACTGCTCGGCATTGACCGCATGGTGACTGTTATTGACAACAAGACTCGTGAGCCTATACAGAAACCAATCTGTGATATTGCGACAAGCCACACTGCAAGAAAGACGTTCATCGGCAACCTGTACAAGAAGGTGAAAGATCCAAATCTTGTTGCATCTCTTTCGGGACACACAGATGGCAGTCGAGCTTTTGCACGTTACAGAGAAATCGACAACGAGATGAAACGCGAGCTGGTGAAATTGATAGACTGACCTATTGCGAAATTGCCAAAATTGCGTTTCAAAAACGGATATTCAATAAAAACGTTGGCGTTTAGAAGAAAATACTATACCTTTGCAGACAAACAAGAACCAAAAATATAACAAAAAGGTTTCAAAAATATGGTACATACATCAAGCCAAAGCGCTGTAAATAAGATAGAAATGAGGCTTAGAGGGAAAGGGCGTGGTTCGATAGTCTTTCAACAAGACTATGCAGACTGCGGAACACCATCAGCCGTGAAGTCAACATTCCATCGGATGTACACTGACGGAATGTTGATGCGGCTGGCTCATGGCATTTATTATTACCCCAAAGAGGACAAGGAATATGGACTTGGCATTATCTATCCGTCTGTTGAAGACATTGCCCAGGCTATAGCCAAACGAGACAAGGCGAAGATTGTACCTATGGGAGCATATGCCTTGAATCGTCTCGGATTGTCCACACAGATGCCCATGAATGTCGTGTTCCTGACCAACGGCGCACCACGTAGGATAAAGATCGGAAATGGGCGTGGCATCCTGTTCAAGCATTCTTCTTCGGGCAAGAACTTTGCCTATAAATCAGAGCTGATGATGCTTGTTGTAACAGCCATGCGCGCCATAGGCGAGAACAAAATAACCGACGAGGAACGCAACGTGCTTGTCGAGCACGCAAAGAATGTAAACGACAACGATTTTAATCATGATATAAAACTTGCCCCTGCATGGGTGCGCAAAATACTAATTGCACGATGAAATTCATAGACATACCAGAAGATAGACAACGTGAAGCTATCAATACCGTGGCATTGCAGACCGGATTACCGCCGTCAAGTATCGAAAAGGACTGGTGGGTAACGCAGGTGTTGAAAGCCCTTCATACTTTGCCATATGCAGAACATATTGCTTTCAAAGGAGGTACAAGTCTCAGCAAATGTTGGAACTTGATTGCCAGATTCTCCGAAGACGTGGATATTGCACTCAGCCGAGAATTTCTTGGCTTTAGCGGTGAATTATCGAAGACTCAAATCAGCGACAGGCTACGTCGCGCCGCCTGTTCTTTCGTAAGAGAGAAGATGCAGTATGATGTAAGGAAAGCTTTAGTGGATTTGGGCATACGGGCAGATGCCTTTAGTGTGGATGTTGTAATCACACCAGTCACGACAACAGACCCAGAAGTGATAACAATAACCTATCATAGTTTGTATGAAGTATCACCATATATCAAGAATACGGTAAAGATAGAAATCAGCGGCAGATCGATGATGGAGCCTATTGAGAAAAAAGCAATCGACGCTGCTATTGACGCCCATTTCAGCAAAGCTCCATTTGCAGAAAAGCCATTTGAGGTGAACGCTGTCATCCCCGAGCGTACTTTCCTTGAAAAGGTTTTCCTGCTGCATGAAGAGTTCAGGAAGAGCGAGGTCAGAGTGGAGCGTATGTCTCGACATATCTATGATTTGGCAATGATGATGGATTCTGAAGGTAATATTGCAGATCGTGCAATCCACAACGAGGCTCTGTACAAGGCGGTACTTGAACATCGCAGAAAGTTCATCGGACTTAAGGGCTTCAACTATGATGAGCTATATCCTGCCACATTATGTATCGTGCCCAACGAGGATATTGCAAGACTATGGCAAGATGACTATAAGTTCATGTGTGAGCACATGATTTTCGGACAGGTGCCTTCTTTTGATGAACTGATAAGCAAGTTGTCAATGCTCAACGAGCAAATTAGACAGTTAAATTACCGAAAGGCATGAACATAAACGAACTCGGCGAGGATCTTGAACAGCAGTTCGGCAAGCCTCGCAACATAACTGAAGAGAACGTTAGGTTCATGCTTTCGCTTATAAAGGAAGAATTTGATGGAACGAAAGTGAACGAAAATATCGAAAAGCCAAGTCTTGAAGCCTTCGGCATGACCATTCTTGCTGTTATGTCATACCAAACTACACCTTGGGAAGAATTGGCAAAGAAACCTTCAATCCGCAAGACACTCAAATACATTGCCATTAGAGGAAACGACCATTATGACGAGATGGAGGCATTGACCAAGGAACTGATACGGAAGCACTTTGATGGCATTACCCAAAAGATGGTATTAGGGTTCTTGAAGATTATTCGTGGGGTGTCAAATGAGGAACGTCCGACCAAACTTATTGAATATACTCCATTCGCAGCCCAATACTATGCTATCCAGTACGGACTTCACCAGCTTATCAGAGGTGAACATCCAGATGATGCAGCCGTCATTATCCATTGTGCAATAGAGGACGGCATATTGTTCCCAACAATTCCTCGCAGTCTGCTGGTCGATGAGTTCAACCTGAAGAAAAGTAGTTTCGACAAGTATTTCAGCAAGTATCATATAAACCTGAAATACGAGTCCGATGCCGTCAAGAAACAGGTTGAGGAGAAAATCAAATATCACAGAAGGTCTTTACGAAATGCCATAGGCTACAATGTCACCAATGAAAATAAGGTGCACTTCTACGACCGCAAATTAGGACGCAAGAACTTCCTTTCTATGATTATTGCATATTGTCGCAGCATATTTCGTTTCTGACAATCTGCTACCATTTACAATCCTTAGTCAAACGTAAAACAGCATTTGGCTAAGGATTTTTGATATTGTCACGTTAATTCCATTAACAAAGAGTAGTCAATAGTAGTCGCATCCTACTGCCTATTCAAATCTCATCGAGAGCCGTCAAAAGCCATATACCTTTGCACTGTCAATCCGACAAACCAGCGGATTGGCGGTGTTTCTTTTTATCACGCTGCGAGAAGGGGCATCCTGGTTTATGAACAAAACAGCGTATGTATAACGAATATTAAAAGAAAAAATATGGTTGACATCATGTCATTGACAAAGATGGGAGGACAGGTAGCACTAACCGTTACTCCCGAAGACCTCCACCATTTTGCAAATGCTCTCTTGGCGCAGTCACGCAAGGAATGGGAGGAACAAGCTGCGTCTGCTCGCAAGGAAGAATCTGAGGAAACCTTTCTTACAACAGAGGACGTTTGCAAAATTTTCAATGTATGTCCTGCTACCCTATGGCAGTGGCATCGCACTGGCTACTTGCAGCACATCAAGTTTGGCAACAAGAACATGTACCCAGCTTCGGCAGTCAAAGCCATTACACACGCTCGCTCTATGAACGAAACTGTTGCTGGCTATTGCAAACGGACAAGCAAGGTGGACAAGAACTTGCCAAATGCTTACGACAACGATAGTAAAGAGAGCGTATGACGTATATCGAACACATGAACCAGCTTTGGCGTTCTGCTTTGTTGTCGCCAATGCCAGCGAGTGAGATAGCCTTGTTTGCCTACCTTGTGAACGAGAGCAACAAGCGGTATTGGAAAATGCCGTTTGCGTGCTCCACAACAAGAATATGTGAAGACTTGCGCCTATCAAGGCAAACTGTCATCACGGCACGGAAGCATCTAGCCGAGCGCAAACTTATCGCTTTTACAGAAGGTAAGTCCCGCCATCTACCGTCCAATTACACACTGCTTGAATGGACAGATGACTTGACAGTAGGCTTGACGGATAACTTGACGCATGGTTCGACACAGGACTTGACACATATTAAAGATAAAGACAAACACCAAAGCAAAGATTCTTTTATAAAGGGAAGGTGTGAGATTTTTGACAGTAAAAACGGAGGTGTATATGGAAATAGCAAACGAAAAGAAAATCGCAGGACTTGTCCAGTTCCTGCGGAAGGGACGGACTATGACGGGGCGTTTTAGACTGCCTATGTCGGAGGAGCAGGCATACGAATATCTTCTGGCTGCATATATCATGGAAGTACAGCTCCGCTATAGCAGGTTTATCTATAATGGTTTTGTTGAAGAGCAACTCAAACAGGTAGCCAATTGCCTGACTGCAAACACTGCAAAGTTCGGAATCGTTCTATGTGGCGGATGCGGCAACGGCAAGACCACTATGCTCAAGGCATTGCAGAACCTTGTCAGAAGATTGGAAATCCTCAAACCGAACCTATCGCCTAATGCTGGACATAGTTCTGATAACTACTATAGTTTTACCATTGTCAATGCCATGCAGATTGTACAAATCCGCAAGACGGACTATAATAAGTTTTGCAAATTGGCAGAAGCTGATATATTAGGTATAGACGATATTGGTACTGAACCTGCTGAAGTGCAGGACTACGGCAATTTCATTTATCCCATCAAGGAACTCTTGGCTATGCGGTATGACGCTCAACTGTTCACGGTCTTCACCACAAACCTTGAGCCCAAGGAAATCCGTCAGCGATATGGTGACCGAATTGCCGACCGACTCAACGAGATGATGACAAAGGTGGTCTATCGTAATCCAACCTACCGGACAGAAAATGCACAGATGGCGGACAGTCAAGGATAGAGGCAGTCTTTCGTGGGGAGCCGACTTTTTGCAAAAGTCCATGAACATAATAGGGACTTTTAGATTCACCTGCTGACGCTGTTCACTTAAAAAGTCCTTCTATTATGCTCAGGCTTCGCCCGAGACCTGCTGCCATTATACCGAGCTACGCCTTTTACAATGTAAACAAGACAGAAATACAATATGCAAAGCTACATACCACGTGCCGCTATCCATGTCGGCAAAGACAAGAAATCATTCTCCGCCCAAGTGGGCAACGAAGCCGAGCGCAGAGGCTGGGACGAGAATGTTTATCGGCTGAAGAATGCCGACAAGGAGAAGAACAATCATTACAACTTCTCTCGCAAGAATCTCAACTTCGAGATAGTCAAGGATGGAAAGATTGTCCCTCTTGGTTCCAATCCCATTCCACTCCATGAGCGCATTCAGATGCGCCTTGATGAATTGGGATTCAAGCCATACATGGATGCCAGGCATCCAGACCAAGTATCAAAGAACAGTCCGAACTGCACTGTCGGCATGATATTCAGTGGTGACCACGACGTGCTGTACAACCTCGCTTTTGGCAACCAAAGAATAGACACGGCCAATCCTGATGCAGATCATAGCCACATCGTATTGCAACAAGGCATTTATAAATGGGCAAAGGACACCTACGAATTTGCCTGTTGCAAATGGGGTGAGGATAATATTATTAGTTTCGCAGTCCATTGTGACGAAACAAGCATCCATGCCCATGTGCAGACTATTCCTGTGGAGAAAGTCAAGAAACGTGGACGCATCGGCAGTAAGTATGTCAACAAGAACAATCCCGAAATAGTGCTTTCAACTAAGGAATGGAGAGCATTACCCAAAGAGGAGCGAGACAACTACACCAAGCAGACTGCCTCAAAGGATTATGTTGAGCGTGTGTCTTATGCCAAGGTGTGGGGAGAGACGAGAAAAGCAAAGTCGGAATATCTCTCGCAACTTCATACAGACTATCACAATGAGGTTGGCTGCAAGTATGGTCTTGCACGCGGCATCCCTTACAATGAATTGTCCGAGGAGGAAAAGCGAGGACGAAGGCATAAGAACAAAGTCATTCTTGAAGCCGAGCGACAGGCGAAAGCTGCTCTTGACAAGGTGGAGAAATACGCTGTGCTTGCCACTATTGACAAGCAAGAGCTCACCTTCCCTCTTCTCAATATCAAGACACCTGTTCAAGAGGCAATGGATGCCGTTAAGAAAGAACTTGCCATTCCTATTCCTGCATTTATCGGACAAAAGACTTGGCGAGAGGAACGGACAACAAACATCAATGATGCTATCAAGGCTCTTGTCGTTGCCATCAACGCTGAACGTGACAAGCAGAATAATGGTATACGAGCATCTGTCAACAAAACTTACACTTACTATATGCAGCAGCTCAACAAACTGATTGTAGAGAATAAGGCATTGCGGAATGAGAATGATACACTAAAGGCCGAAAATACGGAGGTGAAACAACGCATATCGCAACTTGACGAGAACGCAGTCAGACGAGTAACCGCTCAAAAGGATGCCGTTATTGAAAGGCTCAATACCCAATTAGCTTCAAAAAACGAGGACATTACAAAACTCAAGACTGATTACAATACTCTATGGGAGAAATACAAAATCTTGGTTATTCAATGGAACGACTTAACAAAGCAGCCAGAAATAATTGAAGCTGTTAAACGTGTGGAAGAACGCAAGGAACAAGAAGCGGAGGCAAAACGTGAGAAACAGGCAAGACAAGACAGATTCCAAGATGTACTTGACCGATTCATTAGTGAAGGTCATGAACAGCTCAAAGCCTTTTCGCAATCAAGCAGAATAGATTTCGATGAGAAAGAAGCCAAAGCAATCTATTATGGTATTATGGCTACTGCCACAAAATCCAACATTGCGCTTCACTCTCCACAAAGAGCAATATTTGCCGTTGAAAGATTTCTCGCGAGCATGGATTGGAATGGTTGTGGCAACTATCGAAGAGAATGTGTCGCACACTGGACAAGACTCTTTGCTACCGATGAGGTTGTTTATACCGAACCCATCATTCAGAACTTCCTTTCGTTCATTGATCACATGTCGTGCAGCGCAGATACATACGTTTCACTCGGTGGCTCCAATGGTTGTGCTGACCAACTCACTAATTGGGACGGATCACAGAAGTTGGGGTTAGGAGCATCACCAAAAAAGAAGTCACAAGGTTTATCCATATAATGACAATAAGAGGCGAATCGTAGCGTTGGTTACTACAAATCACCTCGAATCACAGAAATGTGATGCCAGAAGTAAAGATTTCCAATTATTTATTCTTTCGTCTGAATAAGATTTTCTACTTTTGTGGTCAATAATTGACAATTCTGTCAAAAGAAAGTCTATTGGTTTAATCTAACCTCTGAGCAATAACATTGGAAGATAACACCAAACAGCCTCCAACGGCTGACGCTTCATTGTATAATGGGCAACCTACTGACACAGGTCCTTCGTGTCCAAGTGCAAGACTTACCTCTTGTACGCCCTCCATCTCAAAGAACAAAGGTGGGGTGTCGGTAGAGAATGCACCATCCGAAAACAAACAATGGTTTGTTCTGCGAGTTTCATATGGACGTATTATCAAGGCAAAAGCATTTGTAGAAGCTAAAGGATTTGAATGTTATGTTCCTATGCGATACAAAGAAGTGAAGAAACATGACAAGAAACGAATCATTACAGAACCACTTCTTCCCTTATTTCTATTTGTTCACGTCACAGCAGAACAAGTAGAAACTTTGATTCATGACAATAAAGTTGTGACAAATGATAGTAGAGCCTTGCTCAGCTACTACTTTGACCACACAATCCATCGTCAAGACAATCCTTATTGCAATCCACCGCTCACAATCCAAAATGAAGCCATGAACAACTTTATCAGCCTCACTTCTATCAAGAATCCTCACATCATCCCAATTACTTCCGACAACATCCAGTTTAAACTGGGTGATAACGTAGTTGTTACGGAAGGTAAATTCAAGGGTATTCATGGCAGAGTAGCAAGGATTGCAGGTCAACAGCGTGTGATAGTGGAATTATTTGATGGGTGCTTGGTGGCTACGGCATATATACCAAATGGAATTATTATGATAGAAAAAGAAACTGAATAATATGGAATACAATAAAGGAGATAAAATAAAGGTTCAAATTGCTAATATTAACGATATTGGTGCATTTGTAAAACTTGAAGGTCGAGCATCAGGAATGATTCATTACTCAGAAGTTCCATGTAAGTTCGGCCAAGTATCAAACTATCTTGAGGTTGGTCAGGAAATTGAGGTCATTATCCTTGGACCTGGAAAACCCGATAAGTTTGGAAACCCACGATACAACCTCAGTAAAAAGAAAGTTGACGAACAAGCAATAAGGGAACAAGTTGCGATTGATATTGATAATCTTGCAGGAGAAGAAAAATCAATTCGTGAAATCTGGAAGATATTTACTCAGATTAACAAGTGTCTGCTTCAGTATATGAAGCAGCCAATTTTGCTTGATGTAAACTCAGCGAAACTTCATCGTGCGGATGGCAAATTGGTTATTAAAGCTAATACCGAATCAAAATTTGAACTTTTTCAAAAGTCGTTCAAACAAAGATTCAATACTGAGCTAATCCCTGCTGGTAAAGATTCATGGAACTTTTATGCAAACATAGATACCATTTCTACTGCATCATTAAAGGCGTTTGAAGAAGAATGTGAGTGCCTTTATATGAATTTCTTTCCACAACCATACATAGAAGGAAAAATTTGGAACTACAAGAAAGATAAAAGAGAAGGCATTGAAAATCAGTTAGGTGACTGCTTCCCTAATATCGTAATTGTCGCAAATAAGCAAGGAGAATTATCTTTCCGCCAAGCTTATAGTTCTCATTCTCAAGCAAGAGATTTCTTTATTGCACTTCGTGATATATTGAAAGAGATTCAGGAGGGTTCTACCATTGAAGACGAAGATACTGGTGAAACTAAAGAATATGAGCCAATACCTTTTGACTTTGAAATATTCCCTTTAGAGGAACAGGATAAGTTTTATATCGAACGAAATGTTTTTGGACAGCAAGAGCATGAGGCTGTAGTAATTGGAACGCTCCGTGGAGAAATTTTCAGTTGTGACGGAATTGAAGTTGGCAAGCTAAAAAATGTCAACTACCCTGTTCTTACTTTTGTAGTTGAAAAAGAGAAACTTGATGCTGTGGAAAAATTAGTTAGCGAAAAGCGACTAACTATGGTATCAACAGATCTGACCGGAGATTCTGAAAAAGTAAATCGCTTGCAAGAATCTTTTGATTTTATCACCGAGAATTTTGAGCAGCTTAGGAATCCGATGCTTGCAAGTTATCTTTTTGATGCCAGCAAAGCAACTCCTACAGATGAGAAAAAAGTTAAGGAAAGAATTAAGCATATTGAAGCCAATCAACTTAATAAGCATCTTAATGAATGGCAGATAGAAGCCATTGCTAAAGCTGTGGAAGCTAAAGACCTTGCAGTTATTCAGGGTCCTCCAGGAACAGGAAAATCAACTGCTATTGCAGAATTGATATGGCAATTAGCATTGGCTAATCCAAAGGACAGAACTCTGCTTACATCTGAAGCGAACTTGGCTGTTGATAACGCATTAGATCGATTGAAGTTCTCAGACCATAACATAGTAAAACCTATTAGAATTGGAGCTGGTGATAAATTTTCATCAGAAGGTTTGCCATACGCCATCACCGAGATGATGAAGTGGGCTGACATTGATTTTTCAAAGAACTACATTCTTTCAGAGGACAACAGAGCAATTGAAGAATCAGATGAATATAAGCTTTTTAACAAGGACAATAATGTATTAGTTAGATGGATGAAGAATATTATCAACCGCTCTCAAATTCAAGATGAAACGATAGAAAGAGCATGGTTCCATTTTATGCTAAATCTTCCTGTTGAGTTTCGCAAAAAAGTATTCAATTCTTATCGTAATAATTGTAATGTTATTGGCGCAACATGTAGTTCTATTACCGAAAAGAACTATGCAGCTATAGAATCTCAGAAAGAAGATGTTGAGAGTCGTTTTATGAAAAGATACAAAAATGTCTTTAAGGATGACGAACATTTAGCTTTTGACGTAGTAGTTCAAGATGAAGCTTCGAAAGCAACCCCTTCTGAATTATCTATGCCTTTGGTTTATGGAACAAAGTCTATAATCATTGGAGATCATCGTCAATTACCTCCTAATCTTGACAGAGAAGATATTCTATATAAACTTCATTATCAAGCACTCCAAACAGTTGATGTAGAAGAGAAAGAACAGATAATTGAGTTGGAAAAATTTGTAAGATACCATTTTGATCAACTTGAAAAATCTCATTTTGAACGACTCTTTACACAGGCAGACAACTCCATCAAGGGCACCTTTAGGAAGCAGTATAGGATGCATCCTGATATCAATAAAGTCATTGAACAATTCTATACCAAAGATGGAGGTTTGGAATGTGGTTTTATAAATGAAGACTACGAATCAGAGGGTACGCCATTCTCTCGTTATCATGGAATCAATATAGATGGGCTTATATCACCTGAAAATCATGTGATATGGATTGATACAAATTCGCCTGAAATTGCGGAAGGAACCTCACGTACCAACCGTGGAGAGGTTGATGCCATTGAATGGGTGCTTTCACAGTTGGCAACTTCTGATTCCTTTGAAGCATATAATAACAAATTTTCAAGCGAAGAAGACAAGGAAATTGGATTGATCACTTTCTACGGTGCTCAGCTAAGACTATTAAGACAATTACAAGGTAAATACTCTGGTAAACTGACATTGAAGCCAAGTTCTGTTGACAGATTCCAAGGTATGGAGAGGAATATCGTTATTGTCTCTCTTGTCAGAAGTAATTGTATTGCTGAAAACGAGAAACAAGCTCCAGATTATCGTGTTTACAAAGAGCTGGGATTTAGGAAGCAAACGGATTTTGGCTTCGCTAAATCACCAAACCGATTAAATGTAGCATTGTCACGTGCAAAGCGTCTTTTAATTATTGTCGGTAATAGTGCTCACTATTCTTCTTATAAAAACAAAGAAGGTGAAGCTATTTATAAGAATGTTTTTGAAAGTATCAAGACAAATCCTAATGGAAAAATAATTCACTGGGAGCACAAGTTAATGAAGAAGCGTCCACGACCAATATCAAAGAATCGCTCTGCAAATCTCAATACTCGCGATATTAATCCGGAAACAGATGGACATCTTAGAGTAATTGAAACTTGGTTGCGTCCAAATGCAAATAGGACCAATCCAAAAATTGCAGTTCTTGAACTTTCAACCAAGGCTGTAAAATGTCTGATTGGCAAAGATCAAGAGTTAATAAGAAACGCAAATGTTGACGAGTTCAATTTCCAGAATTTCATCAGAAACGCTAACAAAACAGAAACTGGTAAGGGATTAGACTCTCAAAATGACATGAACATGCATTATTTTGAGAAGAACGTACTGCCGACTATTCGCAATTGGAAGCGGGTAATGATGCAAGAGAATGTAGATGTCGTATATACAGTAGCTACTGCAGCGTATCGAACTGCCAGGAATCGTGATGAGATTGTAGCTTTCATTAAAGAAAGAGCTGGCATTAATGTTCGCATTCTCTCCAAGAAGGAAGAATCTGTTTCTACAATGTTTGCATACTTATTTAGCTCCAGGTACAAGCAGCAAATGCTTACTTCTGAGCATGTTATCATGATAGACCAAGGCGGTGGATCAACCGAGGTGTCTGTATTCCAAAATAGTGATCTTGTAAGTTCATATAGTATCAATCTTGGTACTACAGCTTTACGAAACATATTATTTTTGGACTCGGATCGAGATACACCTGTATATGAGGCATTAAAACGTAGTGACCAAAAAATCAAGGAACGATTGGTAGTATTCTACAAGAATATGGGAGATGCAATGACATCCGAAACTGAAAGTTTCTGTATTAGCGTTGGAACGGCTATCACTCATGCTACAGGCGGAAAGAATAATGCAGCTCAACATGATAGAGTTATGACTCGTGAGAAGATCGAAGCTTGCATCGAGACATGTACTCAGGCGATTCTAGACCAGTTTGATACTGTTGATCAGTTGAATGAGTATGATTTTGAATCATCAAGAGGTAGTAAACGACTTGATGACCAGATAACAATGCGTCTTGGCCTCCCAATGTTCTTGTCGCTTATGGATCGCTTCAATATAAAAGAAATCCATGTGAGTGGCACTGGACTTTGGTATGGTATTTATTTGCAACATTTACATAACATAGCAGACAATTAATTATGCAATATAGTGATATTATAAATAATGGAACACTAGTTTACAAGTCTTTACTCAAAGATAGTAAACTTCGTGAATGGCCTGTAAAGGAAACTTCATGCACCGTAAGATTCTATAAGACAGAAGATTTGTCCGAATTAGAGTTAGTTTTACTTAGATTGATTAATTCACTAGAGAGCAATAAGATAACAAAGGAGGATATAGCCTTAACTCTCGGTTTTGATGTTGCTGAAAAAACATTCGGCGACAAACGCTTCTATCGTGATCAAGCAGAGGTTTCTCTTTTTAACAGCATGATTGATTCCATTTTCAAATGGCATCTCGCTGTTGAAGAGTCTGATAGTGTTGATCAATGTTTTGAAGAAAACTCAGACTCTGAGGAATCAGAAGAAGCTAATGAGAAAACTTCTTTAAAAGAAGAAGCCATAAAATATATTCGTCTTACTGGATTGGGTAATAAGGCTTTAAAAATGAACTGCAAATTTTCTTTCTATGAAGGAAAGAAACGTTTGCTCGAGAATGTAAATAAGTCTGAGTTATCAATAGACACAGTTGATTTTCCATTTTATTCAGAATTAGGCTTCTATTCAGAAATTACAGACGTTAAGGTGGTTACCGACTTTAATCCAGACGAAATCAATATTGAGTATACTGATGATTTGATAAAACGAATAAATCTTCAGTCTAATAAAACTACAAACGTTTTTGAAGCGAATACACTTTCTGAATGGAAATACTTTTCTAAAAGTGTTGATGTTTGTCTCTATAAGCTTAATGATGATTTTTATCCAATTATTTTGTTAAATGACAAAGTATCTGTTGCTGCGACCGATATTTTGTATAGAGAGCAAAATGCGTATCTCCTCAATAAGAAAATAAAGAAGGCGTTATATTCAAAGTTGATCAATAATGCTGATTCAACAATTAACTATAATGAAATACGATATTTTGAAGACGAGATAGAGCAAGATGAATTTGATTTTATTGTAAGAGATTCTAGAACCGATTGGAGCGATATAGATACATATAACTATATTGTCTCTAATAAATTTTGCAATAACAATAATTGGGATTACATATCAAAATATTGTCCTGAAGACATAATTATCCAGCATGTTGGAGAATCATGTTCAAAATTTGACATGATTACTCTTTCTCGTAGATTGCCAATTAGCTTCATAATTGAGTCATGTGCAAAATATGCTTGGGAAATGAGTGTCGTTCTTTCTCGAAATGATATTACCAAGCAGCAAGCGCAGAAATTGATGTTGTGTGATGAAAACACAAATATCGAGTGGGATTGGGAAATCGTAAAGCCTTTCCTTGATGTCGATTTTGTAGTAAATAACATAGATCATCTAAACATTGACTTCTATAATCTTACTAGCTGGCTACCATCATCTAACCAGGATCTTATAGTAAAATATTGTCATAAGAGATGGAATTGGTCTTATTTTAGCAAAGAAGCAAATATAAATCTTGTAATACAGAATATTAGCATATTGCAAGAACATATTGCTGTATATATAGAGACGGTTCTCGATAAAATATTCTCAGATGATAACCTTACAAAATTAATTGTCTCAAACAATGAATTTGCAGAGGCTGTGAAATCTATAAAGAGAAATGGACATTTGATTTCTTATAATCTTGGATCAAAGGAAAATTATATATGGTCTGATGTTCTTATCGAGTATCTGGAAAAGTGTGACATATTAATTTGGAACACGAACGGTTCTGTTACTGGCTTTGCCCAGTACCCATATATTGAATGGACTCCGGAGTTCTTCAAAAAATATCATGTAAAAATCAACTCTGCTAGCGATTATACCTACATTTCTGAAAATATCAAAGACATATCATTGATAACTGAATACCCTAATTTTTCATGGGACTGGAACGGTTTGTCAAGAAATAAAAAATTCGCAGAATCAGAAGACATACTCTATATTGGCCAAGATAAAATACTTTACAGCGAATGGATGAAACGTTCGGCAACTGTGTTTACATCCGAGTTCTTTGCTTCTCACATCCAATGGATGAAGAGTGAGGAAAACGCATCATTTGTGTCATCTATAGTTAACGACTTTGATATAGTGATGAAGTTTTTAGATTTTCCTTGGAATTGGAATAAACTCGCAGGGAACAAAACTATCGCTTCTGATGAGAGATTCTGTGCATTGCTAAACGCTCACACTGATGCTATTACAAATTGGCTAAACGCAACATCATCCGATTTGATTGAGCGTTACTTTGACACATTAGGACTATCTGTATTTATTAACAAAATTGCAGAAAAAACATCAACAGCAAATGGTTGGTTCATAAACAACAGCATATGGGATTGCCTGTCTTCAAATCTAAGTGTCAATTTCATTTTCCGTCATCTAAGTGAAAAATGGAATAAAGAGATCATATCACAAAGATTGATTCCGTTGTTAGAAGAAATTCCAGGTTCTTTAGATAACTGCAAATCTACACTCGACTGGTCTGTACTTTCTAAAGATTTAGACGTAAGTTTCATCGAAGAACATATCCTGAATTATGCTGATTATTGGAACTGGTCTGTTTTAACTAACAGAGTTGATCCTGAATTCTTGCATATCCATTTTAAGGATTACCTGTCTTTGTGGAATAAGGATACTGCAGTAAACCGAATAACTTCTTTGCTTGATGATAATGATCTTAATGATCCTGAATTGGATAGTGTATGGGATTGGCATCTTCTATCTGAATCAGTTAGAGATAAGCTATTATTAAATATTCTATCTAGCAAAGCAGATTATCTTGATTGGAATATCGTATCTTCTCGTATTTCAAATATGGAGGATATGGATTTTGGTTTATTGCTTGAGAATACACCAAGCTTAGCAGAGCATCTTGATTGGAATATTTTGAATGAAGGTATGCCATTACCAGAGATTCTTAAATTCAAGGATCTTCAAAATGCTGTATGGGATTGGAACATTATAACCAAACGATTTGATACCGGTTTTATCGTTGATAATCTGGCTAAATATGCTCAATATTGGGATTGGAAAATTATATTAAATGAGAAAATCAATCGATCATATGTCAAGGACAATCTTGAACATATAAAAGACTCTATAGCAGATCTTGAATCCGACACAAAGGAACAGTGTTGGAAAACAATCACATCTTTGTATACTCCTGCTGAATTATTGGAATTATCGGAACAATACAATCCTACTAATGGATACGAATGGAATTATAGTTATATATATAAAGCCATTTTTGATCTTGACGACTTTGTCAGCAAAGAGCATAGCTATGTAGATAATAAAGCGTTATCAGCATCTCAAGCTGCCAACAACATGTTTGCCTATGATTCTGATACTTATGTATTTATAACATGGAAAGCTATCATTAAATCAAAACTTAATGATAGAAAATACAATTGGAATTTTTCCGAGTTGACAAAACTTGATTCCATTCAGCAGAAAAATGACGTATTCTATGAACTTACACCTGAACGCTGGGATTGGAATTATATAAGTCAGTTTGGTATTTGTCTTTCCCCAGTTCATAACGGAAAGTATCTACGTAAGTACAGAGATCGCCTGAATTTTAAGCTTATATCAACGAGAGAAGATATAAACATTGATGATAATATGGTTAGCAGTTTCATCGAAGAAAAATGGGATTGGCAAGCATTATCATCAAATACTGGTACGAATATCACTTTCGAGTTTATCTTCCAGAATAGAGAAAAAGAATGGGATTGGAGTGCCCTGTCTAAAAATTCAACGATAAAATGGAATGATACAAAACTGCGTGAAATTCTCAAGGACCCAGTTATAAAAGCCGCCATATCTTGGGACGATGTAGTAGCAAAGAGAGAGTTGCATATTGATGACACACTTATTAAGTTAATGGATGGCATTGACATTAATTGGTTTGAGTTATCAGGCAATCCGTCGTTCTTCCCTTCTATTAAGAGCTTGAAGCGAGCAATCGAAGAGGGAGCAAAGATTAATTGGAGTGCTCTATCAAAGAATCAGAATATTGATTTATCTTTTGTCAGAGAATATAGAGACTTCTTAGATTGGAAGATACTTACATCCAACAAGAACGTTATTAAGATTCAGGAAGAAAAGATTCTTGATGAATTTATTGAGTTCCTCAATTGGTCATATGTTTCAGAGCACATTGAACTTACAAACCCAATTTTGGTAAAGTATAAGGATTATCTGATATGGAAATCAATAAACAACAGATTTGATTATAATCAGTTAGACCTTTCTGTCATTGATAGCATTAAGGACAAAATTGATTGGACTAAGCTTTCGTCATCATCAGTCCTATTTACTGAAGATTTCTTGCATCAATATAGAAATAGTATTGATTGGTTTGCATTCAGCAAAAATGAATCTGTTGACTTTACTGCTGACTTATATAAAGACTTTGTTTCTGAATTAAATAGAGTAAAATTTATCGAGACATTGTCTAAATGCGACACGAATGGCTATAGAAAACTCAAAGTTTATCATTTTTCGCACTTGTTCAACGCAATAGAGATTATCAAGAACAGAAAGATAATGAGTAGAAATAAGGCAGAAGAAACAAAATCCTTGAAATTTGATGCAGCAGGTTCTGTGGTACATCGAACTAGTAAGGCACATCCATTTGCAAGATTCTATTATCGTCCAAAATCTCCTACACAATTCTACAACGAATGTCTTGGATGGGATAGTAGTCTTGAAACAAATTATGGCAAGAATTATTACTCGCAAGCATGTGATTTACACTTGCCAAAGTGTCCAATGCCTGTATTTTTTGAATTTGATATTCGTGAAATTATTGCAAAATATCCCGAAAAGTGCTACTATAGCACAGGTAACCTACAAACTAATGCGGCTTCAGTATTAAAACTTACAGAAAAACCAGATTGTCTTAGATTGGAATATTTATATCACGACATATCAGATTCAAAATCTCTGACCAATAATTACTTTGATGGAGAACGAGTGTCTTCTGGAGAATGGATGTCAATATTCTATGAATTCTTAAAACGAATAAAAGAACAATCACAACAAGAGTTTCTAGTGAAAGATGAACTTGATTTCATGCAATTGGAATCATTGAGAATCATTTGCTATGATGAATTCCAAAAAGATTTGCTTATTAACTATTTGGGTGACGATGAGATTGTTTCTAAAATAGAAGTTGATTATAGAATGTATTCTCATGAAAACAGGCAGTTGAAAATGATGGATAATGAGGATGTCATATCTATTACATCAGACTATGACATCAATGGATGTGCCTATCTCTTGGTGAAAGGAGGTAAAATTAAAAATAAGGAATTGATTAAGAATAGGACCACATCAGGTATTATTATGTATCCTTCTGTTGTATTTGACAAACATAATCCGCCTTCTGAGGTATACTTAATTGATCCTAATCCAAGAGCAGATACAAAAGAATGGTTAATATATAAGTCATAAATGATGAATAACATAACATTTATAAAAGGTAACATCTTTAATACAAAAGCCCAAACCGTCGTTAATACAGTTAACTGTGTTGGAGTTATGGGGAAGGGTATAGCGTTGGTGTATAAACTGCGCTATCCTAAAATGTTTGATATATATAAGGACTATTGTCACCAACATTTAATAAACATTGGCAAATTATGGATTTACAAAGGAGACGAAAAGGATCCATGGGTTCTCAATTTTCCTACAAAATTTCATTGGAAATATCCAAGTAAATATGAATATATTGAAAAAGGATTGGCTAAATTCGTTGAGACTTACGAAAGTCATGGAATCAAATCTGTGGCATTTCCTTTATTAGGTACCAATAATGGAGGATTAGACAAGCAGATTGTTAAAAATATGATGGTCCGCTATCTCTCAGAATGCAATATCCCAGTTGAAATCTATGATTATGATCCTTCCGCATCAGACGATTTATACGAAACATTCAAAAGTAGATGGCTTGCGATACCAGACAACAAGAAAAAAGCTGTTACAAAAATTCGTACTCAAAAGCAGATTGACACGATAGATTCAGCTGTTAAATCAGATGATTTACGGTCAATGATTTCGTTGATAAACTATCCTGGAATTGGTTTAAAGACAATGGAATGCTGCTTTAAAATTGTAATGAACTACAAGAATGAACCATCATTATTTGATTAACCATGCTCGAACTAGAACTACAACAATCTTTCCTCCACAAATACCTACAAGATTATTCAATATAACAAAAACGAATAGTATTATTTTATGAGTAGCAAACTTGATATGAAATTGAATTGTAGCTAACAAGGCGTATTTATTTTGGAATCGTTTTGGTTATGTTGAACTTTTGTTGTAATTAACATTCTGTGCTGTTAAACAAAAAATATTTATGCTAACATCGATTAAAATAAAAAACTTTAAAAGCATTATTGACACTTCTATTAATTGCAATGAAGATTACAACGTTTTTATAGGAGCGAATAACGCTGGTAAGACAACTGTATTTGAAGCTATACACCTTTGGAAAATGTGTTATGATATTAATGTCAAGAAAAAGAATGATGGCTTCTATTCTTCCGCAAATTGCAAAAACATTTTGTTTAGATATTTTGAGAATATTCGTGTTGTACATGATGAGGATCTTTTCAATTCAAAACTCCCCAATGGACGATATGAGTGTTCCATCTCACTAAAGTTTCAAATTGAAGATGATTTCTTTGAACTAGGTTTTGTTTTGACAAAGCCGACCAAAATAGATGACGCTTATTTGCAAGTAAGTTATATTGATTACAGTGAGTTTGCACGTTTCACTGCTAAAATAAATTCATTTCATGGAAGCAATGTTGCTAATGCTGTATCTATCTACGAATCAAGACCAATTGCCAATATCATTGCCAACGAGCCAAAGATGACAATGGCAGAAATTAAAGAAAAAAGTTTCAAAGGGAAAAGCAATGAAGTCTTAAGGAATAAAATTCTATCTAATGAGCACAAAATAGAAGAACACATTGAAGCTATATGCAGAAGACATCTCAAATTTTCCTCTTCTGATCGAAGAGGATATATTGATATGAAAATTGATGGTAAGGATATCTTGTCTTATGGAAGCGGTTTCATACAATTAGTAGAACTATTTGCTTCTATCGAGTATTCTTCGTCATATATAAAGATTCTTTTAATTGATGAACCAGATGCGCATATCCATGTGCAATATCAACGTGCATTAGTTAATCGTCTTCAGAACCTTTCTGACTATCAGTTATTCATCATATCACACAATATAAGATTTGTAAATGAAACCCAAGATTCAAAGTTATTCTATCTTCGGGACGTAGAGAAACCAGAAAATACGATAACCAGTATCGATCCTATTATGCGTCCACTACTGATTGAAGGGCTAACAGGGATTGCTACAGAATTAGACAAATGGCAAACAGCGCAAAAAATATTATTGGTAGAAGGTGAGACAGATATAAATTTCCTTAATGTATTACTACCTAAATATGCACAAATTACAGGAAATATAAATATTATAGCAAAAATATACAACCTACATGGTATAGATGCACTCTATAATAAAATAGGTGTTTTGGCACCAGCTGTAGCACATATTGTACCTAATAGAAAGTGGCTATTAATCAGAGACACTGACTGCTTCCCTTTAAACAAAATCCGAGAACAGAAACAGAAATATATAACGGCTATAAACACTTTTCTTCAAGATTTTAATATTTTCTATCAAAATGGATATGGAATAGAATCTACCTTTATCTCAGATGATATTCGTTTAGCAAAAATACTACATCAACACTATACAACTATTTCTATTGAGGATATCAAGGCATGTATAAACGAGGTTAATAACCAATTCAATACAGAGATTCATAAAGAAGGAAGTCGATTATACGATGAGTTACATAAACATTTTGATAGGCAAAAGAGAAAGCGAGAGAATATCTATAAAATGATAGTGTTTGAAGAAGTTTTAGCCGATATAAACTCTAATAATATCCAGTATATAATGACTAAAGAAATTGTTAATCAGTATTACGAGGAATTGCATAAACGTTTTTGTGACTTGGACAATACAATTCACGACGAACCTCTTACTTCAACAGATATTTTATCATTATATATAAATGGGTTAAACTCATTAGACGATTTTTATCAATGCCATATAGATATGATTAACGAAATAAATAGAATATAGTCAATGAAATATTTACATATATGTTATTCGGAAACAAAATAAGATTCCTTAGAGACAAACAAGGAATATTGCAACGCCAAGTGGCTGCATATTTAGAGATAGATACACCTATGTTCAGTAAAATTGAACGTGGTGAAAGACGAGCAAAGAGAAGTCAAGTAATTCAAATGGCAACATACTTCAAAGTGGATGAAAAGGAAATGCTCACCCTATGGCTTGCTGATAAAATTCTAAGTGATTTAGAGGGTGAAGAGGATTTGAAACTTACAGCCATTGAAACAGCAAAAAATGAGTTAATGGATGTTAATCGCTGATTTGCAGCAAACTATTCATCTTCTGATATAAACAACGCAAGATTGATTTCTCGCAGACAATGGGAACTTTATGGTATCATTCACGCTTGATGCCGTAAAGTTTCTTTTGATTTACAGATACTTACAAAATACATACTGGTTCAAGCGTGGGACAAAACTCTGATTTGCTTTCTGAGGCTCTGGAATAACCTGGCAACCAAATACAGAATGAAGCCCACGTTGGAAACGTGAGCGTCAAACTTCATTCCTTGGTTGCTCTTCAAATTTTCCAGATTTTCAGAAAGCAAGGTTAAAGCTAACGTGCGCGCCGCCGCTTTTCGTGCGGAACCGGCGCTTTTTAGTCGTGTTACTGCAACTTTGTGTGTTATTTCATTGGCGGTTCAGGTGTTAGTGACATACAAATATACAAAAAACGAAAGGAATTTCGGATGTTTTTCGGCTTGTGTGTTTAAAAATTGGGCTGTTGCATTCCCTTTCCGAACCCGGTTTCACGGACTTTTCCGCGAATTCCGGCAGGCCGGAAAGAGTTCGGTTACCTGTTCTGCCGCTGAACGGCCATGTAGGCGTCGGCTTTCTCCTTCATGCGGGCTGCGCGCTTTTCGCTGTCGGGGTGCGAAGAGAACATCTTCTGCACGGTGGAGGCTTTGGCGCCTTTCGACAGTTCGACCAGCTTATCGAGTGAGTTGGCCATGCCGTAGGGGTCGAACCCGTGTTTCACGCAGAATTCGAAGCCGTGTTCGTCGGCTTCGTACTCCTGCTTTTGCGAGAACTGCGCATCGGTGAAGGCCGCTACGACTTTGCCCAGCTGCGATTCGCTCAACCTGGCCAGAGCGCTGCCTTCGGCGGCTCCGGCGGCATTGCGGGCAGCGGATGCGAGATAGGCGTTTTTCATGGCGTGTTTCGTGTCGGCATGCACGACGTGCCCGATTTCGTGGCCGATGATGGCCATCAGTTCGTCGTCGTCCATCAAATCCATCAGAGCGGCGAAGACGCGGATCGAGCCGTCGCCGCAGGCAAAGGCGTTGACGTCGGTCACCAGGTAGACCTTGAAATTCAGCGGAAGCCCGTCGGCGTCGGTGATACCTTCGGTGAGCCGCTTGAGGCGCGCACCATAGGTCGTCGAATCGGCGGCCACGGGATTGTTGGCGTCCATCCATTCGACCGATTCGCGGCTCAACCGGGCGATCTCCTCGTCGTTGAGCGTGACGGCCTTGGCCACGTCCTTTCCGGCGTTGAGTAGCTTCTCGGCGTCTATTTTCTTACCGCCGATTTTGAATTGAGCGAAAACCCCCGCGGGGCAGGTTGCGGCCAGGAGTGCCGCCGCAAACAAAAGGAAAAGTTTCTTCATATCGTATCCTGTTTTTAACGTGGGCAAAGATACGGAAAAAATAGCTTTTTCCGTTCGGGAAAGACGCCTGTATATCGCGACAGGCTTTCATACGAAGGGTTGCACGAAAGTCATGCAGCCCGTTGCCGAGGTGCGTCCGGCTTGTATGTAGGCAGTCCGTCCGTCGGGATCAAGGGGCGGTTGGCCGGAAGATGCAAAAAACGGCGTTCATGCGAACGCCGTTTCTTGTTGCTGTTTCCGAGGTGCGGAAACGCTATTTCATATATCCCTTGATGTAGTGGTGGTGCGATCCCCAGCGCTCGAAAGCGGCCCGGTCCAGCTCCTCCTGCGCCGAAGGATGCGCGATGGAGATCAGCAGGCGTGCACGCTCCTGCAAGGTCTTGCCGTAGAGGTCCACGGCTCCGAACTCGGTCACGAACCAGTGGATGTGGTTGCGGGTCGTCACCACGCCGGCGCCGTCCAACAGCGTCGGGCAGATTTTCGACACGCCCTTGTTGGTGATCGAAGGCATGGCGATGATCGCCTTGCCGCCCTTCGAGAGCGATGCGCCGTAGACGAAGTCGATCTGTCCGCCGACGCCCGACCAGAATTTCGTGCCCAGCGAGTCGGCGCACACCTGGCCCGTCAGGTCGACTTGCAGGGCCGAGTTGATGGCCACGAAGCGGTCGTTCTGCGAGATGATGTAGGGGTCGTTCGTGTATCCGACATCCATCATCAGCACGCCCGGGTTGTCGTCGATGAAGTCGTAAACGGCTTTCGAACCCATCAGGAAGGTCGAGACCATCTTGCCGGGGTCGGTTTTTTTGGCTTCGCCGTTGATCACGCCCTTCTCCACCAGAGGCAGCACGCCGTCGGCGAACATTTCGGTGTGGATGCCGAGGTTCTTATGGCCGCCCAGCTGGCTGAGAACCGCATTCGGAATGGCCCCGATGCCCATCTGGAGCGTTGCGCCGTCCTCGATCAGCGCGGCGCAGTGCTTGCCGATGGCCGTCTCGACCTCGTTCGGCTCGGAGAATTTCGCTTCGATCAGCGGGGTGTCGTCCTGCACGAAGAAGTCGATCTTCGAGGAGTGGATCATGGCCTGACCGAAGGCGCGCGGAACGTATTTGTTCACCACGGCGATCACATAATCGGCGCACTCCACGGCCGCCAGCGTGGCATCGACGGAGGTTCCGAGCGATACGAAGCCGTGTTTGTCGGGCGGGCAGACCTGGATCATCGCCACGTTGCACGGAACGGCTCCGCAGCGGTACAGACGCTGTGTCTCGCTCAAGAAAATCGGAATGTAATCGGCATAGCCGCTCTGGGTTACCTTGCGGACGTTCGCACCCACGAAGAAGGAGTCGAGCTGGAATACGCCTTCGAATTTCGGATCGGCGTAGGGAGCGGGACCCTCCGTGTGCAGGTGATGGACGTGCACGTCCTTCAGTTCTCCGGCCTCGCCGCGTTTGCACATGGCGTTGATCAGGCACTGGGGAGCCGATGCCACCGAGCTGAGGTGGACATGGTCGCCCGATTTGATGACCTTGACGGCCTCTTCCGCAGTCGTAAAATGGATTGGGTTAGTCATTACTGCCAAAAAATTGTAAGTAGTTGTTAGTTTTATGGGTTACTTGCGTTTCACTTCCACCTGTTCGTATCCCTCGACGATGTCGCCGACGCGGATG
>ERZ791884.818-NODE-818-length-27272-cov-9.259066_pt1 | contig 27272 bp, 26 predicted proteins | sample MGYA00509941_ERZ791884 | MGnify/ENA primary metagenome ERZ791884 (study PRJEB30046, sample SAMN00792095) | human gut metagenome | study: EMG produced TPA metagenomics assembly of the A metagenome-wide association study of gut microbiota in type 2... | reverse complement strand
TTTCAGATGGAAGTATGAATGATAAAACATTTACACTAACAGTAAATGTATATGCAGATGGAAAAGTAGTAACTGATAACTTAGATACAACTAATACATTAGATAGTATTACAGTATCAGATTGTACATTAGATCCAGTATTTAATAGTGCTACTACAGAATATAGTTGTACAGTTAAGAATAATGTAACAAGTGTTAATGTAAATGCAACTGCTACTAGTAGTAAAACAAAAGTAAGAGGCTTAGGAACAAAAGACCTAGTAGTAGGAAAGAATACCTTGCCTATTAGAGTAATAGCAGAAGATGGAAGTGAGAAAATTTACAATATCAATATCACTAGGAAAAGTGAAGGTAAAGCGCTAAAATCTGAAATTATGAAGAACACAGTAATTACAGCTAATCCAACCCTAACAACATCATCAAATAATACAAGTGATAAAAGTGGACTATATGTATCAACTGATACTAATACTGGAGAGCCAACTTATTATTTCAGAGGCAATGTAGAAAATAACTATGTATCATTTGCTGGACAAACATGGAGAATAGTAAGAATTAATGAAGATGGAACGATAAGAATCATAATGCAAGATGGAATAAATAGTAATGCTACATATAAATTTAATTCTAACTATAATAATTATACATATATGTATTATACAAATAGCCAAGCTAAAACAACATTAGAAAGTTGGTATCATACAAATATAGAAAGTAAAACTAATTTAGCTAGTAAAGTAGCAAGTGGTAACTATTATTGTGAACAAGCAAAAGCAAAATACTCTGATAGTTGGACATCAGGAAGTGCTACCATGACTACATATACTAGCTATACTCCAGACTTTAAATGTAGCAGTGATGGAAATGGAAAAGGACAAGTTAGTGGAAGTGTAGGATTACTTAGCTATGATGAATTAGTATATGCTGGTGGTTATAAGGGACATACCAATAATAATTATTATTTAAATAATTCATCAATTAATTGGTGGACGATGAGTCCCGCCGGCTTTGCGTCTGATTATTCGCGTGTATGGTTCGTGTATACTATGGGTAGCTTAGGTAACGACGGTGTCAGCACTACTAACTGCCTTCGTCCAGTTATTATCCTGAATGCTGATACCCAAATTTCATCAGGCAATGGCACTAAAGATAATCCATTCATCGTCGAATAATTCAGTATAAAACTAATATTTGAACATAAATTTCAAGTATTAGTTTTTCTTTTCCCATAATTTCCCATTATTATTTAATATTCTTTTCACATTCTTTTACTATACTAAAACATGAAAGGAAGTGATAGTAAAATTATTAAATAACGAAATAACGAAAATCAATGAAATTTTATAAATAAAAAACCCCTACTATAAACTTGTCAGATTGGAGGGTGAAGAATATAGAAAAGAAAATAAATTAGTGCTATACTAACTATAGGTGGTGTTAGAATGTATCGTGTTTGTTTGGTTGAAGATGAAGTAGACTTATCTAATCTAATTAAAACATATTTAGAAAAAGCTTCTTACGAAGTGGTTACCTTTTATAAAGGTCAAGATGCTTTAAATTATATAGAAAATAACTCTGATACTATTCATCTTTATATCTTAGATATTATGCTAGGCGATGAAATTAGTGGTTATGATATTATCAAAAAAATTAGAGAGAATAATTCTCTAGTACCAGTTATTTTTACCTCTGCTAGAGACCAAGATTTAGATAAAATTATTGGACTTGAATTAGGAAGTGATGATTATATTACCAAGCCTTATTCTCCTAAAGAATTAGTGCTTAGAGTAAACAATATCATAAAAAGAGTTTATAAAGAAAGTGATAATCATATTTTACAGTATTTAGATTATAAAATAGATATTGATAGAAGAATTGTTTCTGAAAATGAAAAAGAAATCAAATTAACAACACTCGAATTTGATTTATTACTCCTACTCATGAATAATAAAAATAAAAGTTTTTCTAGAGATGAAATCCTAAATAGTGTATGGGGTGATGATTACTTTGGAAGTGACCGTGTAGTTGATGATTTAATTAGAAGATTACGTAAAAAAATGAAAAAATTAAATGTAAATACCGTATATGGCTATGGATATCGTTTATCATGAAGTACATTAAAAGTAAATTAAGTCATCAATTATTATCTACTATTATTATTGCTTTTAGTATTGTTTTAATATCAGTAGGTATTATTTTACCCAACACAATGCTACCTATCTATGAAAAGAATTTATATAATTATTTAAAACAACCATTAGATTTTTTAGACGAAGATATTATAGATAATTCTATTTCTAGTGAAATTGGTTATATCTATGTTTATAATGATGTTTTATCTTATAGTGATAACTTTAATGAGTTAGTGAAAAATGGAAAAGTATTAGATTTTCTTTCCCTTATTAAAGGTACTTATGGTAATTTTTATTACCGTGGTCAAAAATACTATTATTATACTACTATGAATGACTCTATACAAAGAGTGGCATTTACCAATAATTCTTATATTATAAGATGCAAAAAAGATTCATGGTCTCATATTTTTCCAATTATTTTTTTAACTCTTATTATTGTATCTTTTATTCTTATTTCATGGAGTAGTGTTGTTGTTAAGAAAATAGAAAAATTAAAGAATAAAATCGACCATATAGATGATGATACATATAATCATACAATAGAAGATAGTGCAGATGATGAAATTAGGTCTTTGGAACTTGCTATTGAAGATATGAGAATTTCTTTAAAAAATCAGGAAGAATACCGTAATCAAATGTATCAAAACATTTCTCATGACTTTAAGACCCCCCTTACTGTGATTGAGTCTTATATTGAAGCAGTTGAAGATGGTGTTGAAGATAGTAATAATGCTTTAAAAATTATAAAAGAACAAACAATAAAACTAGAAAATAAAGTACACTCCTTACTTTACCTAAATAAACTTGATTATTTTAAAGATTTAAAAGCCCTTGAATTAAAGGAAGTTGATATTGAAGAAATTATAAATACTTCAGTAGAAAAATTCAAATACCGAAATACAAATATTAACTTTGTCGTTCAGTTTTCTAACCATACTAAGTTTTTAGGAACAGTAGATTCTTGGGAAACTATTATTGATAACCTATTAAATAATGCTGTTCGTTATGCAGAAAAAGAAATTAAAATTACTGTTAAGAAGAATCAAATTACCGTATATAATGATGGTCCTAATATCGATAATGATTTAATCGAAGGAATATTTGTCCCTTTTAGAAAGGGTGTGAAAGGTGAATTTGGTTTAGGATTATCTATTGTTAAGAAAACTCTTACGATGATGAAATGTGATATTGTGATTAAAAATCATAATAAGAAAGGTGTATCTTTTGTTATCTATAAGAAATAAATTTGAAAAAAGAAAGAAACTACAAACAATCTGGAAAATCTCTAGATTGTTTTTTTCTTAGTTTAATGCTATAATATGCCGATAGAAAAGGGGTTATTATGAAAGTAGTAGAAGAAATATTAAATAAGTATATGTCTTGTATTGAAGAAGAAGCATCAAATTATGCCAGTCAATTTTCTTTTCTAGGAATAGAATTTGACGATTTGTATCAAGAGGGCATGATTGGATTATTAAAGGCTTATCATCATTCAGATAATATTGGTCTTTCTTATTCATATGTTTCTAAATATATTAAATGTGAAATGTTACGCTATATCACAGCTAATAGTTTTGGAGTTAAAATACCAGAATTTCGGGTTTTAGAAATTCATACCGTAATGGAAATAGATTTAAAGTATTACAAAAATCATGGAAAAGAAGCACCTATTTCTTATTTAATAAAAGTATTAGAAGAAAAACAGATAATAAAACATTCTATTACTCCTGAACTTGTTTTGTATTTAAGAAAATTAAACTTTTTATACTTTAAAGCATATATGTTATCTTTATCTAGTATAAGAGAAGATATGTTAGTTACTAACAATATGGAAGAAGAAATTATAGATTCTAGTTTATGTGATAGTATTAAAAGTATGATTTCAAGGCTTGATGATAGAAGCAGAAAGATAGTAGAAATGGCTATCGGATTTTATCAGGGAAAACCTAGTACTTTTCGTGATATAGGTAAAGCAACTGATTTATCTTATCAGGGTGCGTATAAGATATATAAAAAGAGTATAGAAAAAATTCATAATGAAATGAAAAAATAGATAGTAGGGGTTGTTTATATGAATCAAGAAGAATTATTTGATAAAATTAAAGATCTAATTAAAAAAATGGCAACTGATTATTATAAATATACAAAAGAATTAGGTATAGAATTTGATGATTTATACCAAGAGGGGTGTCAAGCTTTCTTAGATAAATATAAAGAATATGATAAGAATCGTGCTTCTTTTACAACTTTCATTTATCCTTATCTAAAGCTTTATATGCTAAGGTACATTAGAAAAAATTCTGTAGTGGTAAAAATATATGTTGGAAAATATAGTTTTGCTAGAAATTATTCACTAGAAAACAACTTATTTTATTTAAATCATGGTAGAGAAAAGAGTCTAGAAGAAAAATTAGAGTGGATTGATAAAGAAAAAAATAAATATAATTTGTTTGGTAACCATATGAAAATAATGCTAGAACTTGAAAAAATAAATTTATATTGTTTTAAGGATAAAGTATTATCTATTGAAAAATTAGCAGATACTTATTATTTTTTTGAAGAACCATATGAAAATATAGGACATATTGATTTGGTAGGTGAGTTAATTTCTGATAACAGAAATATAGAAGAAGATATTACTAGCAGTTTCTTTATAAATGATTTTCTATCTTCCCTTACTTATCTTACAGAAAAGCAAAAGAATGTAGTAATTGAAATTTTAGGACTTTATGACGATGAACCTAAAACATTTTCCTATTTAGCTAAAATGAGGGGACTATCTTCCCAAGCTATTGAAGCATGTTATAAAAGAACATTAAATAAAATACAGGAAAGAGAAAAAACAAAACTTATGAAAAATATTTAATTTGGTTGTAAATTATATTCTTAATTTGTATAATTAAATTAGGAAGTGATTATATGAAATATTATTGTTTAGGTATTAAAGGTTCTGGTATGGCAACACTTGCTTGTTTACTCCATGATTTAGGAAATAGTGTATCAGGTTACGATGATGTTAAAGAATGGAAATTTACAGAAATTGGATTAGATGATAGAAAAATTCCTATTTATTATGATGGAAATCATGAAATTGATTCTGATACGATTGTTACTTATTCTAAGGCTCTTAGTGAAGATCATAAAGAATTAAAAAGAGTAAGAGAGTTAGGACTTACTGTAAAAGCTTACAATGAAATTATTGGAGAATTAACAGATAAGTTTAAAACTATTTCTATTAGTGGTACTCATGGAAAGACTACAACCTCTTCTTTAATTAGTCATGTTTTAAATTCTATCTATGGTTGCAATTATTTTATTGGTGATGGTAGAGGTCATGCTAATGATACAAATGAATTATTCGTAATTGAATCTGATGAATTTAATCGTCACTTTTTAGCATATCACCCAACCATATCAGTAATTACTAATATTGAGTTAGAGCATACAGAATGTTATCGTGATATTAATGATATCATTCATACCTTTGAACAGTTTTCTCATCAAACAAAAGATATGATTGTTGCATGTGGTGATAATGAAAATATTAGAAAAATTAATTTTGATAAAAAGGTTATTTTTTATGGTTTTGATGATGCTAATGAATATGTAGCTAAAAATATTGCTGTTAGTGATATAGGAACTAGTTTTGATGTATACTATGGAAAAGAATTTTTAGGACAATTTACAATCCCACTATATGGAAATCATATGATTTTAAATAGTTTAGCTTGTATTATTGTTTGCATCTATTTGGGTGTTAATACTCAAGATATTCAAAGACTATTTTCCAATTTTAAAAATGCAGCTAGAAGATTTTCATTAAAAACATTTGGTGATATTGTAACAATTGATGATTATGCTCATCACCCAACAGAAATTAAAGTGACATTAGAAGCTGCTAGATTAAAGTATCCTGACAAAAAATTAATTGCGGTATTTAAACCCAATACTTATTCTAGAACAAAAGCTTTCACCAAAGAATTTGCAGATAGTTTAAAAATTGCTGATAAAGTATTTATGACAGAAATTGATTGTAACCGTGAAAAACAAGAAGACTATCCAGACGTTACTTCTTCTTTAGTTCTAAAAGATATTCCTGATGGTGAAATCATTGGAGAAGATGATGTTGATAAATTACTAAAATACCGAAATGCTGTTATTTGTTTTATGAGTTGTGCTAGTATTAGTCACATAAAAGATAAATATGAATCTTTGTTAGAAAGTACTAAATAAACAGTACTTTTTTTCATACTTTTTTCATCTATTAAAATAGGTGATACTCTTGAAAAAATATTTGTTTATTTTATTATTGCTTTGTCTTTTTCTTACTTTCATTTATTTTTTGTTTTTAAAAAAAGATATCTATACTTTTCATTCTGTTTCTTTAATAGCGTCTAATCAGTTAGATACTGAAAAAAAGATAGAAGAAATATCGCCTGATTATACTTATAAAGTAAATATTCATTATCCCTATACTGGCTATTCTATTCTTAATCAGGAAATAGAAAGCTTGATTAAAAAGTATTTAGATGATTTTATTACTGCTTCTAAACCTATTATTGATAACCAAATTTATTCTTTAGATATTACTTATGATACTTATTCTTATCAAAATATCGTTAGTTATGTATTTACTATTTTTATAAATACTGGTGGAGCTCATCCTAATACCATTATAGATACCATTTCTTATGATAAAAAAGAAAATAAAGTAATCACCATTTCTGAATTAGTAAAAGATAATCCTGATTTATTATCGTTTCTATCTAATAAGAGTAGGGAAGAACTACTTAAAAATAAAGACTTACAAAATCAAAGCATAAAGGAAATGTTATTAGAAGGTACTACTCCTACTAATGATAATTTTAAAAATTTTGCATTTGCTCCAAATGGGTTTACTGTTTATTTTAATCGTTATCAAGTAGCTCCTTATAGTTATGGCTCTTTTTATATTATTATTCCTTATTCTGAATTAAATATTAATAGGAGGAGTTAAATGCATTTACCAGATATTCCAGCAAAAGCCTTTTCTTTTAGTGCAGTTGTAGTAGGATATTTATTAATTGATGATTTAACTGCTAATGAACAGAATGCTTTAGGTAACTGGTTAATGTTAACAGCACAAGTATTATGTACGAATGCTTTTTATAAACAAGTACAAGCTGAAAGATATGAAAATACTAGTAATCAATTTTCAAAAGATGATACCATTCATATTATGGAAAAGATGATTTCTGCCATGCAAAAAGAACTCGATAGCCTGCGTCAGTAAAAAAATTGAAAAAGGGTATTGTCAGGAAAATAAATCTTTGATACAATGTATATGTCATGGCGAGGTAGCTCAGCTGGCTAGAGCGTTCGGTTCATACCCGAAAGGTCGAGGGTTCGATCCCCCCTCTCGCTACCATAATGATTTTACCCTTATCTTATAAGGAATATTGCGCACTGAACACTTTTTTAAATGAGTGTTCTTTTATTTTGCTTTTTTAAACTTGATATTGAAATATTCTGTTTATGAATGTTATTGACAACAAAATGGCAACAAATTAAATTCTTATTTTGTTTACTTTATCTACCAATATAAATGTTAATATAGAAAACTATCAGATTTATATGAATTTTTTTAGAATTTTGTGGTATAATATAGGCGTTTGGAGGAAAGAGTATGAGTGATTTATTAAAAGTTGGTAGTTTTAATATGAAAGATAATGGTATTAATCGTAATGGTGGTATCCGTGAAGATGGTACTTCTAATGCTAAATATGTAGCTAATATTATCAAAGAAAAAGAGTTTGATTTATTAGGAACTCAAGAATTAACTATCAAATATGTAAATGAACTTGCTTTAGAGTTACATAATTATCAGTTTTTAGGTAGTTATCGTTATGGCAATGCTTTAAAGTTTTTACCATATAATGAAAATAATAATATTCTTACAAATCAAAAAGTTTTAGAAACAAATACTATATGGTTACCTTGGATTGCAAATAATTTTCCAGATTTCAAAACATCTATTATGAAAGCATCTATTATGCCTAGAGTAGCTACTATTGTGGTTACTGAAGATAATGAACATAGAAAGATTTGTATGATTAATACACATTTGGATTATCAGATACCTTCTATTCAAGCTAAGCAATTAGAAAAATTAAAAAGTATTATTTTAAAATATTCTAAAGACTATAAAATTATTTTAACTGGTGATTTCAATATGGAATTAAATGATAATAATTTTAAACAATTTGTAACAGATGTTTCTAGTCAGTTAAAAGTAGTTGATATTGATGGTGCTACTTGGCATGGAAAAAATAACGAAGAAAAGAAAGAAGATTTCATTTTTATACCAAATGATTTTGAAGTAGAAAATGCTGGTAGAATTGATGCTAATGACACATCTGATCATGATATGATATATGCTGATATTAGAAGAAAATAAATTTTATATAAAATAATAAGTTCAAGTGCTTTGCTTGAACTTATTTTAATGTAATATGAAAGCTATACATTATAATAAAATAGAGTTTGGAAGATGAAACAAAGCGTGATATAATTTAAATATATGATAGAGGGAGTAGTTATGAAAAAAGTTTTATTTTGTTTTTTAAGTTTTTTATTGTTTTTGCCAGTTGCATCAGCTAAAGCTAGTATTACTAGTACTTCTATTTCTGAAGTTTCAGAAACAGAAGCAGGCAAATATATTAATGTCTCTTTTGGAGTTAATTTTTCAGGTATTTTAAAAGATACAGAAAATAGTGATGGGATTTATATTGTAGCATTAGAAATTGATTTTGATAATGAAATTCTTAATTATATGGGAGTATCAGCTGATGGTTATGATAGTGAAGTTGTAACAGAAGATGGTAAATATTATGTATTAAGTACTGTTAGAGTTTATAATAATGCTAATAAATGTATTGATGGATTTTTAGCTTGTACAAATTATTCTGCTACCTTGAAGTTCTATGTGAAAAATAGTGAAAAAGCTAGTACAGATATTAAATTAACAGAAGTTGCTTCCTATGTTTTACCAATTGATACTTCTTTAGAAAGCTATACAGAAGAAAATTTAGAGGAGTTATCTTATACAAAAGAAATTGTGCGTACCATTCCTATTAAACAAGAAAATAAAAAAGTAGAAGATGTTCCAGCTAAAGAGATTCCTACTGAAGCAGCAAAGCCTGAAATTGATACTAGTATCATTGAAAAGGCACAACAAGAAATAAAAAATAATAATAGTAATAGTAATCAAAATACTACTAATAACACAGAAAATAAAGAAAGTTCTACTTTGCAAGAAACGAAACAAGAAGATACAAAATCTTCAAACTGTTATTTAATGTCTTTAGAAATAGATGGTTATCCATTTGATTTTCAAAAAGATAAATTAGAGTACAGTGTTCAAATAGATAATTATAGACAATCATTAGATATTAAAGCAGTTACAGAAGATTTTAGGGCAAAATATAAAATAGAGGGTAATGAAAATTTAAAAGATAAGGTAACAGTTACTGTAACAGCAGAAGATGGTAGTAAAAAGATTTATGTGATTCATATTAAAAAAGTAGAATCTAAATTGGTTAAAAATATTAAGAAGTATAGTATTTATGTAGGTGTTGGTATTATTATTATTTTAATACTATGTTTAATTGGATCTAAAATTAGTAATCGTAAACTAAATAAAATGATAAAGAAATGGGAAGATGATTAATCTAATACGGAAGAGGTAGTTATGAAAAAAAAGAATAATAAAAAAATGAATAAAGCTAGTGTATCAATTATAGCGATAATAGCATTATTATTAGGGGTAAATTACCAAGATGTTTATAATTTTGTGAATGATAATATTGTAGCATCTGTTTTTGAAAAGAAAGAAGAAGTTAAATATTCTTATAATATAAATGAAATACCACCATATAGTGGCTCTAGTTATGTAGTAATTAATGATAATATTCCTAATTTTACAGAAAGTGATAAAACTACTAAATCTTTTGAAAGTTATAGTAATTTAGATTCACTTGGTAGATGTGGTGTTGCTTTTAGTAATATTGGTAAAGATTTAATGCCAACAGATGAAAGAGGTTCTATTGGTATGATAAAACCATCTGGTTGGCATACAGTAAAATATGATATTGTAGATGGAAAGTATTTATATAATAGATGTCATTTGATAGGGTATCAATTAACTGGAGAAAATGCTAATGATAAAAATTTAATTACTTGTACGAGATATATGAATACTGTTGGTATGTTGGAATGGGAAAACAAAGTAGCAAGTTATATTAAGGAAACCAATAATCATGTTTTATACCGAGTAACCCCTATTTTTGAAGAAGATAATTTATTAGCAACAGGAGTAGAAATGGAAGCATACTCTGTAGAAGATAATGGTAAAGGTATTATGTTTCATGTATTTGTTTATAATATTCAAGATGGTATTACGATAGATTATAAGACTGGAGAAAGCAAATTAAGTAAAAAATAGAAATTACTACTTGTTTACAAAGAGAAAATAAGATATACTTTAAATGTAATAAAAAATAGGTTACTAAGTATATTAATTAAGGACTATGAGTATTAGCTTGTTGTCCTTTTATTATATGGTTATTTTGAATATTTCACATTTCAAAAAAGTATAAAATATCTTTTTATTTAATTTGTGAAAAGCCTTTATTTTACTAGTTAAAACTCCTATTTCTATGTTTTTTAAGTAATATACTTAGAAACTAGAATAGGAGTGGTAAAAGATGAAAAAATTTAAAAAGTATTATGTATTAATTTTTATTTTGATTATGATAATAGTTGTTAGTATTAGTGCTTCATATGCAATCTTTTCAAATACGAAAGAAGAGCATGGAAAACTAAATATTGTAGCTGGAACTTTAGATTATAAGATAGAAAATAAAAATTTAAAGAATGATCAAATTACAGTAAATTCAAATGATAAGATTACAACTACACTCAAAATAACTAGTTTAAACACAATTTCTTCAAAATATGAATTATATTATCAAATAGAAAATAATATTAAAGATGTAAAGATAGGTTATGCTAGCAATACAAAAGATAATGTTAAAGGAACTATCAAAGCAAATGAAACAAAAGAGATAAAAATTATAATTCAAAATAATAGTAACCAAAATGCAAAAGTAACTTTTAAAGTACATGGTGGATTAGTAAATCTAGAATATGATGATATTAAAGAATATGGATTGGCATTAAAAGAAATTAAAGCAGGAGATGTAATCTTAGCATGGACTTATGTTGGGAACAAAGTAAAACCAAGTCATTTTCCTAATAAGAGTGATGGATATGAAGTAGAAAGTGTAAAATGTAATGGAAAAGAAACTAGTTTTGATAACTATAATTGGAAGTTAACACTTCCTAATACTAATGAAGAAGAAATTACTTGTGAGTTTGTGTTTAGAGATACCCAAACATTAGCTAACAAAATATTATCAAGTAATACTCTAATTACAGATACACCAACTTTAACGACATCATCAAACAATACAAGTGATAAAAGTGGATTATATGCATCAACTGATACCAATACAGGAAATCCAACTTATTATTTTAGAGGTAATGTAGAAAACAACTATGTTTCATTTGCGGGTTTTACTTGGAGAATAGTAAGAATTAATGGAGATGGAACGACAAGAATCGTAATGCAAGATGGAATAAATAGTAATACTAATTATGCATTTAATTCAAATCATAATAATTATAGTTATATGTATTATACAAATAATAGTAATGCTAAAACACAACTAGAAAGTTGGTATCAAACGAATATTGGAAGCAAAACTGATTTAGCTAAAAATGTAGCTAGTGGAGCTTATTATTGTGAACAAGCAAAAGCTAAGCGTGATTCAAGTTGGACATCAGGAAGTGCCAATATGACTTTGTATTCAAACTATACTCCAGACTTTAAATGTAGTATTGATGGAAATGGAAAAGGTTTAGTAAATGCAAGTGTAGGATTACTTAGTTATGACGAAGTAGTATATGCTGGGGGGTATCCATATTCAAGTAATAATTATTATTATTTATATAATTCAGCTATTGATTGGTGGACAATGAGTCTTGCTGGCTTCTCGGCTTCTGATTCAACTATATGGATAGTTAATACAGCAGGTATCATCGGCTACAACAATGTCAATTATACTCTCCGCCTTCGTCCAGTTATTATCCTGAACGCTGACACGCTGGTAACGGGTGACGGAACAAGTTCTGACCCATTTGTCGTAAGTTAGACTAAAAATAGTTATTAAATAAAGACATAGCTTTGGTTATGTCTTTTCAAAATTTAAAAAATGGTGTAGTATATATACTGGATTGGAGATAAATATGATAACGATAAAAAGTGAAAGAGAAATAGAACTAATGAGAGAAGCTGGTAAAATGGTTTCTATGACTCATCAGTATTTAAAAAATTTTATTAAACCGGGAATTACTACAAAAGAGTTAGATAGATTAGCAGAAGAGTATATTCGTAAAATGGGAGGAGTTCCTACTTGTAAAGGATATGAAGGTTTTCCTGCTACTTTATGTACTAGTGTAAATGATACGGTAGTACATGGTATTCCTGATAACTACAAATTAAAAGATGGCGATATTATTACGATCGATATGGTTATTGGTTATAAAGGCTATCAAGGAGATGCTGCTTGGACTTATGCAGTAGGGGAAATTAGTGATGATAAAAAGTATTTAATGGAACATACTGAAAAAGCTTTATATGAAGGAGTAAAACAAGTAAAACCAGGTAATCGTATTGGTGACATTTCAAATGCCGTCGAAGAATATGCAAATAAACATCATTTAGGTGTTGTTAAAGAATTATGTGGTCATGGAATAGGTAGAGAAATGCATGAAGACCCTGAAGTACCTAATTATGGAACTAAGGGAACAGGACCTAAACTTAGAGAAGGAATGGTTATTTGTATTGAACCTATGCTTAATTTAGGAACAGCCGATATTTATATGCTTGATGATGAATGGACTATTAAAACAGATGATGGTAAACCAGCTGCTCACTATGAACATACTATTTTAGTTACAAAAGATGGTTATGAAATCTTAACACCTCGTTTAGATAAATAATATTAAAATGGCTCTTTAGTCATTTTTCTTTTGATTAAAAAATAATGTTTTAAGCCATACTATAATAGTAGGTGATAATATGCGTTATTTTTATTTAGCTCTTGCCTTATTTTTTGCTGCTATTAATTTTAATTTTATTTTAAAACCGTTAGAATTAGTAACTGGTGGAACTCAAGGTCTTGCTTTATTAATTCATTCCTTTACTAAAGTAAATCCATCTACTTTAATCTTGATTATCAATTTTACTACCTTAATTTTAAGTGTTTTTCTTTTACCAAGGAGTGTTACTTATAGCTCGTTAGTTGCATCAATTTTATATCCTTTATTCGTGAAGTTAACTAGTTTTATTCCAGTATTAGAAGTGGTATCTTCATTAGAATTTGTTTTTGTGTTAATAGCTGGTATTATTTGTGGAATTACAGGAGGTTTTATTTATAAACTAGGTTTTTCATCTGGAGGAACAAGTACCATTAATTTATTAGTTAGTAAATATTTTAAAATTAGGGTAGCTCTAGCTAACTTTTTGATTAATACCTGTATTATTATTGGTGGAATGTTTGTATTTGGAATAAAAAAGGGAATTTATTCTGTTATCGTAATTGTAGTTAGTAGTTTTTTAATTAATATGATTATGGGCGTTTCTAGAAAATAAAAAAATATTGTTTTTTTGAATAAATTTAAGACTTTTTGTTAGAAATCTGATACAATTTTATTGGAAACAAAATATATATAATTAATAAAATGTTAAAATAGGAATCATTTTAACTAGAAAGGAAAATGTTAAATGAAATTAAATGCTAAAGAAATAAAGAAACTTTCAGCTATTAAAAATTCCTTTTATGATGACTTAAAAATTGAATTTTTATATCATTCAAATCATTTAGAAGGTAGTACTTTTAGTAAAGAGAATATTGAAAAGTTACTTGTAGACAAAAAAATAGAAGGTGAGCACTATTTAGATGATATTATTGAAACAAGAAATTCATTAAATGTATTTGATAAGGTAATAAATGATAGTGATAAAGAATTAGATAAATTTATGTTGTTTAATTGGCAAAGAGAATTAAAACGAGATTCTGTTGATGAAGAAATTCATAATACTGGTTGTTGGAAAAAATATGAAAACAGATTAAGGAATGTTGATTTAAAACTAGCATATCCCAATGAAGTTGACAGTTTGATGTTTAATTTATTGATGGATTGGAAAGAAACAAAAAACAAAACTATTGAAGATATAGCTAAATTTCACTATCAATTTGAAATGATTCACCCCTTTCAAGATGGTAATGGTAGAATAGGTCGCTTTATTATTTTAAAACAATGTTTAGAAACTAATATTGACTTAATTGCAATTGATAATGAGTATTCAGATGAATATAAAGAGAATTTATATAAGGCTCAAAAAACAGGAGATATTTCTGGACTTGTACATGTATTTAAAAAATGTCAGCAACGTTTAGATGAAAAGATGAAAGACTATATAAATACAATTACTTTAGTAAAACAAGAAATATCTGAAGAACAGAATTAATAATAACTTATAAATAATAAAAATTATGAGAATGACTGAGGTTATTCTCTTTCTTAATCATGTTGAAAAAATTAAAATTTTCTTGACACCTATACCCCCTACCCCTATAATGGGTATAGGGTGATGACATGAAAAAAGTATGTAGTGAATGTATTCGTTCTAAACATAGAACAGATGAAGAAAAGAAAAATCTAACTAGAAGGCTTAATATTATTGCTGGTCAAGTTAGTGGATTACAGCAGATGATAGATGATGACAGATATTGTGGTGATGTATTATTACAGATAGCATCACTTACTAATGCTTTAAAAAGTTTAGGAAATGAAATCTTAAGAAGTCATATGAAATCCTGTATGGTAGAAGACATTAAAAAAGGTAATATGGAAGTAGTAGATGATGTTTTAGACCTATTTGGTAAATTAAAATAATGAAAAAGCTTTATGTAAAAATAAAAGGAATTCATTGTAGTCATTGTATAGATACCATTCGTAAGAGTTTATTAGAAATTTCTAATATTAAAAGTATAGAATTTGATGATTTTATTGCTTGTATTTCTTATCAAGGAAAAATAGAGGCGAAAAAGATAGTAGAAAATATCTTAAAGTGTGATTATATTACCAAAGAAGAATGGATTTCAGATCATGAAGAAGATTTAAAGCGTAAAGTAACCATAAAAGAATTTATCGTTTTACTTGGAATTATCTTTCTAGGTTTTTATCTTCTTACTAAAATTCTAGGATTTAATCTGTTTAATAAAATTCCTACCATTGATACTAATATTACGTATGAATGTTATTTATAACAGGATTATTTACTAGCATTCACTGTATTAGTATGTGTGGTGCGATACAATTGGTGTTTTTCTTTCCTAATTATAAGTCTGATAAAAAGAGAATTCTTATTTTCCACTTAGGTAGAATCTTATCTTATACCATAATTGGTGGAATAGCTGGCTTACTAGGAAATATTCTAGCAATTAATACAAAAGTCTTAGCTCTTCTTATCTTATTATCTTCTTTTTGTATGATGATAATGTCACTAAATATGCTAGGTATCCTTTCTATCAAGAAAATTCATTTTTCTAAAATAGCTAGTAAAAGTAAAAATCCTTTTTTAATAGGATTATTAAATGGTTTGATGCCATGTGGACCACTGCAAGCAATGCAAATATATGCTTTATCTACTGGTAACTTAGTAAGTGGATCTATTTCTATGTTAATCTTTGGACTTGGTACCCTACACTTATGTTAGTTTCTTATACTGTTTTCCAGTTTTTTCATGGCAAAAGAAAAATTTTAGTAAATAAACTAGCATCTATTTTGATTTTTATTTTATCTATTATGATGTTTAATCGTGGCCTTTCTATGTTAGATATAAATTTATTTTATGTAGATTCTAATTACCTAACAGCAACCATTGTAGATAACTACCAAGTAGTAGAATTTGATTTAGATTACGATCATTACCAGGATATCAAAGTAAAAAAAGATATTCCAGTTAAAATGATTATTAATGTAGATAAAAATAAATTAACTGGCTGCAATAATGAGATATTAATTTCTAAATTTAATATTAAGAAGAAGTTAGAAGTAGGAGAAAATATTATTTATTTTACGCCTGATAAAAAAGAAAATATTACTTATACTTGTTGGATGAATATGATAAAAAATACGATTAAAGTAGAAAATTAAGGAGGAGTTATGAAAAAAATAGTTTTAAAAATTGGTGGAATGAGTTGTAGTGCCTGTTCAAATGGTTTAGAAAAATACTTAAATAAACAAAAAGGTATCATTCATGCTAGTGTTAATTTAGTGCTTGCAGAAGCTATCATTGAATATGAAGATACCTTAACACTTGATGATATTAATTCTATTATTAAGCAAGCTGGCTTTAAAAGTTTAGGAAAATATGATGAAGTAAAACAAAAGAAAACAAAAACAAATCATCTAACTTTTATCTGTTTTTCTATCTTATCTATTTTCGTTTTATATATTTCTATGTCACATATGTTAAATCTACCAACTATTTATTATTTCAACATGGAAATATTTCCTAAAAATTATGCTATTATTTTATTTGTTTTAACTATTTTTTACCTTGTATATGGGTCCGATATTTTTAAAAATGGCTTTAAAAATCTTATTCATTTTGTACCTAATATGGATACTTTGGTAACAATTGGCGTGTTATCTAGTTTTTTATATAGTACTTTTGGAATGATTATGGTACTACTTGGGCATTCCTCTTATATAGAAAATCTATACTTTGAATCTAGTTGTATGATTATTTTCTTTTTAAAATTAGGAAGATATTTAGATTCTAGAAGTAAAGATAAAACGAAAGAAGCAATTGAAGAATTAGTAACCATTACGCCAGATGTTGCCTTACTTAAAACTGAAACTGGTGAAAAAGAGGTAACCTTAGATGAAGTAAAAAAAGGGGACATCTTATTATGTAAACCTGGTATGAAAATAGCAGTAGATGGTAAGATTACGAAGGGTAGTTCCTATTTTGATGAAGCTTTTATTACAGGAGAGAGTACGCCTATTAAAAAAGAAGAAGGAAAAATGGTAATAGCAGGTAGCTTAAATACTAGTGGTTATATTGAATATGAAGCACTAAATATTGGAAAGGATTCTACTATTTCTAAGATTGTTGCTTTAGTAGTAGAAGCAACTAATACCAAGACTAGACTTTCTACTCTTGCTGATAAAGTAAGTAGTATTTTTGTTCCTTGTATTATGGTGCTTTCTATTCTTACTTTAGTGGTATCTATTTTATTTGGTGCCTCTATCAATGATAGTTTTATTCGTTTTGTGAGTGTATTAGTAGTTGCTTGTCCTTGTGCTTTAGGACTTGCTACTCCCTTAGCTATTGTAGTAAGTGAAGGGGTATGTGCTAAAAATGGTATTTTCGTAAAATCTAGCGAAGTATTAGAAAATGTATCTAAAGTAGATACAGTTGTTTTCGATAAAACAGGAACAATTACCTATGGTAATTTAAGAGTAAGTGATATTTATAATTTTACGAGTGATGATGATTCTGATAGAGTAATGCTTTTATTAAGTAGTCTAGAAGATAAATCTACGCACCCTATTAGTAATGCTTTTAAACTAGAGAATAAAACTAAACTACTAGCAGTAAGCAACTTTCAAAATATAGATGGAATTGGTTTATCTGGCATTATTGATAATAAAAAGTATTATGTAGGAAGTAATCGTTTGTTTTCTCTTTTATCACTTGAAAATCCTTATCAAAAAGAAGAAAAATTACTACTAGAATCTAAAAATACGATTTTATATTTAATAGAAGAAAATAAAGTGCTTGCTTTAGTTGGGGTAAAAGATGTCGTTAGAAAAAATATGAATGATGTGATTTGCAAGTTAAAAAAAGCAGGAAAAAGTGTTATGATGTTAACAGGGGATAATGTTATCACTAGTAAAAAAGTAGCAGAAGAAGTAGGAATTAACGAAGTAGTAGCGGGTGTTTTACCAGCTGAAAAAACAGAAGAAATTAAAAAGTTAATGAATGAAGGACATACTGTGATGATGGTAGGAGATGGAATTAATGATGCTCCTAGTTTAGCTACTGCTAATATTGGTGTTTCTGTTTCGAGTGGTACCGATATTGCTAATAATTCTAGTAGTATTATCTTAATGAATTCTGATCTTTCATCTTTAGTAAACTTATTTACGATTAGTAAAAATACGGTTTTAAACATTAAAGAAAATTTATTTTGGGCTTTTTTCTATAATATTTTAATGATTCCAATTGCGATGGGTCTTTTATCGAGATTTTCTATTACGATAAACCCAATGATAGCTGGATTTAGTATGACACTTAGTAGTTTAACAGTTGTATTTAACGCTTTACGTTTAAGAAAAATAAAATTAAGGAGAAATGATTATGTTTAAAAGAATAAAAACTGTTATAAAAATAGAGAAAATGAGTTGCAAACATTGTAGTAATAAAGTAAAATTAGCTCTAGAAGAAGTGGGAGGTGTAAAAAAAGTAAGTGTTTCTTTAGAAAAGAAAGAAGCAACTATCTTAAGCATAAATCCACTAGAAAAAGAAAATTTAAAAAAAGTAATTGAAGAGTTAGGTTATCAGGTAATTGATATTATTGAGGGTTAAATGAAAAGAAGTATTTTATTCATTACGATATTTTTTAGTATTTTCTTAGTAACTGGGTGTACACATCATACAAAATATGAAATGGAAGTAGTAAAACCTAATTATGTTTGGGTAAGTGATGATAATGGTACTATTACGATTGATACCAAAGATGTTACTGATAAAATGACTTTAGTAAATTATTCTATCGATGATACAATTATTCAGTTTATGGTAGTAAGAGGAACCGATGGTAAAATAAGAATTGCCTTTAATACTTGTCAAGCGTGTAATCCATCTCCAAATGCTTACTTTATTCAAAAAGAAAGTTATATAGAATGTCAAAATTGTGGAAATCGCTTTCATATTGATAGAATTGGAGTAGAAAGTGGTGGGTGTAATCCAGCTACCATCGAAGAAATGGAAGAACTAGAAGATAAAATTATTTTAAAAACATCATATGTTGATACTTTTAAAGAAAAATTTGAGAATTGGCATGGACCAACAGAGTAGGAGGAGTTATGATTTATTTAGATTATGCAGCAGCAACACCACCAGATGATAGTGTATTAGATACTTTTTATCAAGTTACCAAAAAGTATTATGCTAATCCTAATTCTAGTCATAAGTTAGGACTTGATTCTAAAAAATTAATGGACGATACTACTTTAGAAATTTCTAATTTACTTCATGTATCAGAAGAGGAAATTATTTATACAAGTGGTGCAAGTGAAGCTAATAATTTAGCGATAAAAGGAGTAGCAGAGCGTTATAAAAATCGTGGTAAACATATTTTAATTAGTGCATTAGAACATAATTCTATTGTGGCAAGTGCTACTTATCTAATGGAAAATGGCTACGAAGTTGAGATTATTCCAGTTACTCACGATGGGTATATCGATATTACTAGTTTAAAACAAATGCTAAGAAGTGATACTATTTTAGTTAGTATTACTTCCGTTGATAGTGAATTAGGAATTAAACAACCTATTGAAGAAATTGGTTTACTTTTAAAAGATTATCCTAACTGTATTCTTCATACAGATTCTTCCCAAGCCTTTGGAAAAGTTAATATTAACTACCAAAATGTCGATTTAGTAACGATTACCCCTCATAAATTTTATGGCTTGCAAGGAATAGGTATTTTAATTAAGAAAAAGGAAATTAGTTTAAAGCCTCAAATTCATGGTGGCAAATCAGTAAGTGTTTTCCGTAGTGGTACTCCAGATTTAGCTAGTATTGTAGCAGCAGGTATCGCTATTAAAAAAGCATTAGCAAATGTAGAAGAGAGATATAATTATGTTTTAGCTTTGAATGAAAAAATAAAAGATAATTTAAAAAACTATCCTAAAATTCATATCAATAGTACTGTTAATTCTATTCCTTATACGATTAATTTTAGTATTAAGAAAGTAAAAGCACTAGATATTCAAAATAAGCTAGAAGAAAAAGGTATTTTTGTATCTACCAAGACATCATGTTGTCCTATCATGACACCATCAAAAATAGTATATGCCTTAACAAAAGATAAAGGATTATCATCATCTTCTATTAGAGTGAGTCTTAGTCATTTGACTACTTTAGAAGAAGTAGATTCTTTTTTAAATAGTATAGATGATATTTATAAGGAGTATGAAGCAAATGGAAAAATATAAGGAAATAGAAAGAAGCATTATTAAAAAGTATCGTAAAGAAATATGGAGTAAATTCGTAAAAGCAGTAGGCGACTATGAATTAATCAAAGAAAATGATCGAGTTATGGTCTGTATTTCTGGGGGAAAAGATTCTTTTTTACTAGCAAAATGCATTCAAGAATTAGAACGTCATGGAAGATACCCTTTTAAAGCCTATTATGTCGTAATGGATCCAGGGTACAATGATTATAATCGTGATTTTATTTTAGATAATGCGAAAACTTTAAATGTACCTATTGAAATGTTTCAAAGTGATATTTTTGATGTAGTAGCAAGTGTTGATTCTAAAAGCCCATGTTATTTATGTGCTAGAATGAGAAGAGGTTACTTGTATCATAAAGCTCAAGAATTAGGCTGTAATAAAATTGCGTTAGGGCATCATTTTGACGATGTGATTGAAACAACTTTATTATCCATGTTTTACGGTTCTGAAATTAAAACCATGATGCCTAAACTTCATAGCGATAACTTTGAAGGAATTGAATTAATTAGACCACTTTATCTAGTGAAAGAAGAAGATATTATTTCATGGCGTAATCATAATGAACTTACTTTTATCAACTGTGCTTGCCGTTTTACAGAGGGCTGTTCTTTAATTAATGATGGTACTAGTAAAAGAAAAGAAATGAAAGAACTTATTAAGAATCTTCGTAAAACCAATAAAGAAGTTGACCATAACATTTTTAAAAGTTTAGATAATGTCAATCTAAACTGTGTTTTAGGAACCAAAAAAGATGGTAACTACGAAAGCTTTTTAGACCATTATGATTAATATCGGAGGAGTAATATGAATGAAAAATATATAAGTGATACGATTAAAAAGATAAGAGAAGATAGTAAGTTAACACAAAAACAGTTTGCTGATAAATATTATGTTACTCCCCAAGCAGTTAGTAAATGGGAAAATGGTAAAAACCTTCCTGATATTAATTTACTAAAACAAATTTGTAGTGATTATAATATTTCACTTGATACTTTATTAAATGAAAAAGTAGAACTTGATAAGAAAAAAACTACCAAAGCAAAGTATTTAATAATTGCTGGTATCTCTTTATTTATCATACTATTTATATTTTTTATAATTTCTTTTATACCAAAACATAATAATTTTGATTTTAAAATGATTACTACTAGTGATACCCATTTTAAAATTACGGGTAGTGTTGCTTATAATCAAGATAGGACTTCTCTTTATATTTCTAATATAGAATTTTTAGAAGAAGATAATACTATCTATCAAGAATTAAGTTATACTGTATTTGAAGATTATCAATATAAAATTACGAAAATGGTAGCTGGCAAAAAAGAAAGTAATTTAACACTTAAAGAATATTTAAAAAAATTAAAAATCAGTGTAGATAATTATAATCAATCTTGTAAGGTACTAACAAAGTCTAACTTATATATTGAACTTCATTTACAAGATAAAGATAAATTAACTACTTATACGATACCTCTACTTTTGGAAGATAACTGTTAAAACTAGACTCAACTTTAGGTTGAGTCTTTTTCAACCTCTTGTTGCTTGCTTATATTATAAATTTTGAGTAATAATAGTGACAGGAGGAATAATTATGAAAAGAAATTATAAGATAGCTACTATTTTATCAGTAGCATTTATCATGGTTAGTACTTTATTTATATTAAATCAAAAAGCAACTAATCATAACGAATTAACAGAAAAGGTAAGTATGGTAGATAATGAATATGAAATAGAAAAAAAGTTTAAAGTAAATGGTTATACTTTAGATAATCCCAATATTATTTTAAACCCTTATGGAAATTCACCACTTACAGCTTTAGTTTTATTTGAAACAGAACAAGAGTTTGATGCAAAAGTTACCATAACTGGTAAAGATAAACTAACTACTTATACACATACTTTTTCTAAAACCAAAGAGCATTATTTACCAATTTATGGTTTATATGCAGATTCTAACAACAAGATTATCATTGAGTGTGGTAATAATAAAAAAGAAATTTACATTCAAACAGAAAAACTTCCAGAAAATATGATACTTCCAACTAGTATCAAAGCAAATAAAAGTAAACTTACAAATGATTTATATTTTTATACACCATCTAGTAGTGGTTATACAGTAGCATATGATGTTAATGGTGAAGTTAGATGGTATCTAACAAATTATGCACTATGGAAAATAGATCGTTTACAAAATGGACATTTATTAGTTAGTACAGAAAGATTAATTAATAATCCTTACTATATGACGGGATTATATGAAATTGATTTACTTGGTAAAATTTATACTGAATTTAGTTTAGAAGGTGGCTATCATCACGACTATTATGAAATGGAAAATGGTAATTTATTAGTAGCAAGTGATGACTTCAATAATAAAGATGGTACAGTAGAAGATTATATTGTGGAGTTAGACCGTACAACTGGTAAGATTATCAAAACTTTTGATTTAAAAAAAGTTTTAAATATGGAAGATGGACAAAGTGAAAATTATACAAGTTACGATTGGTTTCATAATAATTCGGTTTGGTATGATAAAAAAACAGATTCCATTACTTTATCAGGAAGACATCAAGATGCTGTTATCAATATTAGCTATCAAACAGGAGAACTTAACTGGATTATAGGAGATTCTACTAATTGGAGTAGTGAGTACCAAAAATATTTCTTTACTCCTGTTGGTAATAATTTTGAATGGCAATGGAGTCAACATGCTGCTATGATTACACCGGAAGGATATGTCTTCTTATTTGATAATGGAAATAATAAGTCTAAAAATAAAGACGAATATGTTGATGCTTCTAATAGTTATAGTAGAGGCGTTATGTATAAGATTGATACCGAGAATATGACGATAGAACAGATTTTTGAATATGGAAAAGAAAAGGGAAGTAGCTTTTATTCACCTTATATATCTGATGTTGATTATCTTGATAAAAACCACTATATCATTCATTCTGGTGGTATCGTTTATGTCGATGGCAAAAATTCTAACCAACCTGCAGGATTTAGTAAAGGTGCAAAACTAGTATCAGATACAGTAGAGTTATTAAATAACGAAGTAATATTTGAAATTATACTTCCTACAAATAATTATCGTGTAGAAAAAATGAGTTTATATAGTGAAAGTGAAAACTTTACTTTAGGAAAAGCAAATCGTTTAGGTAGTCTTGGTAAAACAGATGTTACTAAGAAGAAGGTAGGCCCTATTATAAATAGTAAAAAAATAGATGATGAATATTCTAAATACAATATAGAGTTATCAAAAGAAGTAGATAGGCTAGTAGTAACTGGTACATTTCAAAAAAGTGATAAGGTAAATATTATTTTATATCAAAATTTAATATCTAATTATTATTACACAAGAATTAGTAAAAAACCTTATACAGCTTTATGTGTGGATTTAAATACTGAAGAAGATAGTAATGGCCTTCGTATTACTAAATATATTAATCAAGAGGGATTAAAAGGAAAATATTCTATCTATTTAGAAATTAATGGTAATTTATATAATACGAATTCATTTGTAGAATTTTAATTAATATTTAAAAGTTATATATAAAAGCTATTAACTAAGGAACACAAATTAGTGTTCTTTTTTCTGATTTATCTCTTTTTTCTTTTTGTTTCAAGTTATGATATAATAAAAAAGAAGTGGTGATTAAAGGTGAGTAAAGTAGTAGTAATTGGTGGTGGCGTAGCTGGTATGATAGCTGCAATTAGAGCATCACTTAAAAATGAAGTTATTTTATTAGAAGGTAATGATAAATGTGGGAAAAAGATTTTACTAACTGGAAATGGTAGATGTAATTATTGGAATGAAAATATTTCAATCGATTCTTACCATACTGATAACTTGAAAAAATTAGAAGAAATCATTTCTTCTAGTAATCAAAAAGAGGTTCTTACTTTTTTAGAGAAAATGGGATTATTTCCTAGAATTAAAAATGGTTATTACTATCCTTTTTCTAATCAAGCAAGTAGTGTTCGTAATTTATTAACCAGAGAATTAGAAAAAAGAAATGTTGAAGTTGTTTATCAAAAAGTAAAACATATTTCTAAACAAGAACATTATTTTTTAATTGATACTAGTAAGCAAACTTTCGTAAGTGATTATGTGATTTTAGCAACGGGTTCTACAGCTTCTCCTAAAACAGGCAGTGATGGAAGTGGTTACTTACTTGCTAAAAGTTTAGGACATACCATATCAGAAGTAACTCCTGCTTTAGTTCCTATGAAAGCTAAGGAATCTTGCTTAAAAGACTGGGAAGGAGTTAGGACAGATAGCAAGGTATCTTTAATTGTTGAAAATAAAAAGGTAGCTGAAGAATTAGGAGAAATTCAATTAACGAATTATGGAATTAGTGGTATTTGTGTTTTTAACTTAAGTGGTCTTGCTAGTAAAAATTTAAAGTTAGGAAAAAAAGTAGAAGTAGAAATTAACTTTTTACCATTTTTAAATGTTTCCTTTTATGAATGGTTTAGTGAGCGTAATCAAAGAATTCCTAATCACTCAGTAGAAGATTTATTAGAAAGTATTTTTCCATATAAATTATTATTGGTTTTATTAAAAAAAGCAGGTATCAATAGAAATGATTATTGGAGTCGTTTACCAGAAGATAAAAAGAAAAAGTTATCTAGTCTTGTTTCTAATTTTCCTTTAGAAATTACTGATGTGGAATCTTTTGATAGAGCTCAGGTTGCAACAGGTGGTGTTCCTCTTAATGAAATTAATCCTAATACTATGGAATCTTTACTATGTAGTGGCTGTTATCTTACAGGAGAATTATTAGATGTTGATGGTAAATGTGGTGGCTTTAATATTGCGTTTGCTTTTATGAGTGGCTATTTAGCAGGTAGGAGTGTAGTAGATGCTAAGAATTAGACAAATTAAGATAGAAGTTACGAAATTTAGTAATGAAATATTAAAAGAAGCAATTTCTAAAAAGTTAAGAATAGATTTATCATGGATTACTTCTTTTCGTATCGTGAAAGAGTCGCTAGATGCTAGAAATAAAAACGAGATCTTTTATGTTTATGAAGTAGATGTTTCTGTAAAAAATGAAGAAAATGTTTTAAAGAAAGTTCATAGTCAAGATATTTTTATCGCACCTAACGAAGAGTATGTACTCCCAAAAGAGGGAAATGTTACTTTAAAAGATAGACCTATTATTGTTGGTAGTGGTCCAGCTGGACTTTTTACTGGTTATCTACTTGCTAAGAGTGGTTACCGTCCTCTTATTTTAGAGCGTGGTGAAAAAGTAGAAGATAGAATAAAAACAGTAGAACAGTTTTGGAAAACGGGTAAATTAAATACAGATTCTAATGTTCAGTTTGGAGAAGGCGGAGCTGGTACTTTCTCTGATGGAAAATTGAATACTTTAGTAAATGATGCTTACTTCCGTAAGAAAAAGGTTCTAGAAACTTTTGTAGAGTGTGGAGCTCCTAGTGATATTTTATATAGTTATAAACCTCATATTGGTACTGATATTTTAACTAGTGTTGTTAGAAATATGCGTAATAAAATTATAGAAATGGGTGGTGAGTTTTTATATAATACTTGCCTTACCGATATTTTTATTACATCAGGAAATGTTACTAGTATTGAAGTAAATCATCAAAAAATAATGCCTTGTAGTTGTTTAGTACTAGCAATTGGTCATAGTAGTAGAGATACCTTTCAAATGTTATATGATAAAAAAATTCAAATGGAAGCAAAACCATTTGCAGTTGGACTTAGAGTAGAACACTTACAAGATATGATCAATGAAAGTCAGTATGGAAAAAAGTATAAAGATTTATTAGGAAGTGCTAGTTATAAACTAACTTATAAAGCTATCAATGGTAGGGGTGTTTATTCTTTTTGTATGTGTCCTGGTGGTTATGTTGTAAATGCTTCTAGTGAGAAAAATAGACTAGCTATTAATGGAATGAGTAATCATGCTAGAGATAGTAAAAACAGTAATAGTGCGATTATTGTGACTGTTTATCCTAGAGATTTTGGTAGTCATCCTTTAGATGGTATTCATTTTCAAAGAGAGTTAGAAGAAAAAGCATATCAGTTAGGAAGTGGTAAGATTCCTACTCAATTATTGGGTGATTTTTATTTAAACAAGGTATCTACTGATTTTAAAGAGGTAAAACCAATTGTGAAAGGAGATTATGCTTTTTCTAATTTGAATCTACTATTGCCTTTGGAGATTCAGGAAGCCTTAAAGGAAGCTTTTTTAGAGTTTGGTAAAAAGATAAAGGGGTTTGACCGGGAAGATTCTATTTTGTTTGGTATAGAAAGTAGGACTTCTTCTCCTGTTAGAATGATTAGAAATGATGATTTTGAAGCAAATATTGGTGGCGTTTATCCTTGTGGAGAAGGTGCAGGATATGCTGGTGGTATTACTTCTGCAGCAATTGATGGAATAAAAGTTGCTGAAGCAATTATTAAAAAATATAAGCATTTTTAGTTAAATAATTACTATTAGAAAGTGTTTTTTCCTTTTTAATAGTAATTTTTTTAACTTTTTTTTAGTTTTTGTAAGTATTTTCGAAAGTTTTCTAAATAATATTAATAGGTTAACCGATTAATTTTTAAAATTTAGAAAGATTGGAGGATTTATATTGATAAATACGAAAATAAAAAAAGTAAATGTCATGAATGATGCCATAGCAAAAGCATTCTTAAGAAGTAAAGAAGCTAGAATGATAGTAGCATCATTTTT
>ERZ791884.784-NODE-784-length-28158-cov-7.606270_pt1 | contig 28158 bp, 28 predicted proteins | sample MGYA00509941_ERZ791884 | MGnify/ENA primary metagenome ERZ791884 (study PRJEB30046, sample SAMN00792095) | human gut metagenome | study: EMG produced TPA metagenomics assembly of the A metagenome-wide association study of gut microbiota in type 2... | reverse complement strand
TTATCTATTAAAAATATTAATAATAAAATTTATCTATTTTTAACATTTTTAATATCTATCATATTCACTTTTATTGGAGGACAAAATTATTCTTATTATTCTTTATTATTAATATTATTTTTTACATTACTTGCTTGGATTCAACTATTTAAAACCTTTGATCATTTTCTACCTAAAATTAAGAATTTTAAATACATTTTTTTACTAATTATTCCTGTTTTTATTTCTTGTATTTATTTTTCTTATACATGTGCTAATTATCGTACTTTGCTTCTAACTCCAAAAAAAGAACTTGCTCAATATATGTTTCGTGATATTATTCTAAAAGATAAAGATACGACACTTTTAAATTATGGCTTTTTAGATTTAGGAGTATATTTTACTACGAATCAAAATCCTACTATTAAGCATTTTGAAATACAGAATCTTTCCTATGAATTATATCCATATAATTGGGATGGTCAAAATATATGTATAAGAGATAAATGTGTTAATTATGTTGTGATGGTTTCAAAATTAGACCAAACAGCATTAGAAAATAGTGGACAGTTCATAGTAGAAAATTACCAAATAATTGCTTCAAAACATCAAAAAGAAGATTATAAAGATACTAATTATTATTTATTAAAAAGAAAGTAATTTCCATTAGTGATTATTTTATTGAATAGTAATTAGATTTAATAATATTTTTACATTATAAAAACCGATGACAAGTTTCACCGGTTTTATAATAATTAATTTTACTTATTATTTACAACAAATTGGTAACTATCTCTTACCATATCTTCTAAAGTTTTTTCAGCTTTAAATCCTAACTCTTTTAGTGCATAGGTTGGATCTGCATAACAGCTACTAATATCTCCACTTCTTCTTTCTACAATTTTATAAGGAACATCGACTTTGTTTACTTTTTTAAATAATTCAACCATTTCTAATACACTATAACCTACTCCAGTACCTAAATTATAACAGTCAACTTTATTAGTAGTTAAAACTTTTTCTACTGCTTTAATATGTCCTTTAGCTAAATCAACTACATGAATATAATCTCTTACACCTGTTCCATCTTTCGTATCATAATCATTGCCAAAAATATTTAAATGATCTAATTCTTTAGTAGCAACTTTTACAATATATGGCATTAAGTTATTAGGAATACCATTAGGATTTTCTCCTAATAAATAAGATTGATGAGCTCCTATTGGATTAAAATATCTAAGAATTGCGATGCTCCAAGTTGAATCTGCTTTATATAAATCTTTTAACATATATTCAATAAATAGTTTTGTAGAACCATATGGATTCGTTGTTGATAAAGGGAAATCTTCTTGAATAGGAAGACTCTTAGGTTTGCCATAAACAGTAGCACTAGAAGAAAATACAAGTCTTTTACAATTATATTTTGCCATGATATCTAATAAATTCATAGTAGATATTAAATTATTTTGATAATAAAGAAGTGGTTTTTCACAACTTTCTCCTACTGCTTTTAAACCAGCAAAATGAATTACTACATCAATTTTATTTTCTTTAAATATAGTTTCTAAATCTTGATAATCACATAAATCATATTGATAAAATATAGGCCTTTTACCAGTTATTTTTTCTATTTTATCTAAAACATCTATTTTAGAATTTACTAGATTATCAACAATTACTACCTCATAATTATTTTCTAATAATTCAACAACTGTATGACTACCAATATAGCCCATACCACCTGTAACTAATACTTTCATTTATCTTCCTCCATTAAATTTCTAGAAATAATATAGCGTGGTCTTGCTTTAGTTTCATTATACATTTTACCAACATATTCTCCAATAATACCAAGAGATAACATTTGAACTCCTGCTAACATCCATATAGAACAAGCTAAGAATGTCCAACCAGTAACAGCATGACCTAATAATTTTACGATAATACAGTAAATAGTCATAATAAGACTAATAACAAAAAGAAAAACACCTAATGTTAAAATAAATCTAATTGGTTTTACACTAAATGACGTAATTCCATCCCAAGCAAAGTTTAACATTTTTTTAAGTGGGTATTTACTAGTTCCGGCAAATCTTTCATGTCTTTCATAGTAAACAACATCTGATTGATAACCAATTAATGGAAACATTCCTCTTAAGAAAAGATTTACTTCTTTATAATCTGCAAAGTGCTCTAACACTTTTCTACTAGTTAAACGATAATCAGCATGATTATATACAATATCTACTCCCATTAATTTCATAAATTTATAAAAAGCCTGAGCAGTAGTTTTCTTAAACCAAGTATCTTTTTTTCTAGAGCTACGCACACCATAAACAATATCACAACCTTCATAATATTTCTTTAACATATCATCGATAGCATTAATATCATCTTGAAGATCTGCATCCATACTAATTACTATATCTGCATACTCTTTTGCTGTCATTAAACCTGCTAAAAGGGCATTTTGATGTCCCCTATTTCTAGATAAGGAAATACCAGTAAATAATTCGTTTTCTTTACTTATCTTTTCAATTAACTGCCATGTCTTATCTTTTGAACCATCATTTACATACATAACACGACTTTCTTTAGCAATTACTTTTTTCTCTATTAAATCTTCTAATTTTGCTTTCAATTGCTTCGTTGTTTCTGTTAATACTTCTTCTTCATTGTAGCATGGTACTACAATATATAAAATGTTATTTTTCACCACAAACACCTACCTATTAACTTTATTATACTATATATTAAAGAAAAAAAGAGAAAGAATATTATTCTTTCTACCATTTTATATCGATTTTTAATTTTGTAATCATAAAATTGTAAACTTTTAAGAAGGCTCTAAACAAATGAAATTTATAACACATTTTAACAATCCATATTTTTAAATTATTAAATCCATGTTTAAACATATAAGATAATTTAATAAATTTACTATATCTCCAAGTAGGAAACCAATCGTCTAAAAACTTATTATTTGTTTTTATTGCTTCTTTTAAATTACATTCTTTATCATTAGAAAGTCTAAACATTAGAGAAATCCCTAAATGAAGAAAAGCCATAGAATCTAAAACTGGTAACATTGTTACACGACGATCACTATTTTCATAGACTCTTCTTACTTCAGTCATAGCTAAATATGTTGATTCTACTTGTTCTTTTCTTATGGTATTAATAATAGAATCTGTTCTTACCATATAATAAACTAAACTATCTGGAATAAAAGTAATTTTATTTGCATTGATATAGATCAAAAGTAAAAACATCATATCATCTAATATTCTAGGTGGGTGTTCAAGTTCTGCCATTTCTTTTAATAAATTTGCCTTATATATTTTATTCCATGGTGCACCATTTATCATCAGTACGTCTTCTGGATTTTTATTCATTTCAATAATTTTAGTTTCTGGGTAACACATTTCTCTTGAATATAACTTTCCAGTCTCTAAATCAATTCTATCAAATCCACATACTGAAATATCAGCATGATTTTTCTTAGCAGCATTATATAATTTTTCTGCAAAATCTAGTGCTACATAATCATCGCTATCTACGAATCCTATAAATTCTCCTTTTGCTTTCTTGATACCATCTTTTCTTCCACGCCAAACGCCTTCATTCTTTTTATCAATGATTACCAATTTGGAAGAATATTTCTTTTGGTATTCTTTTAATATTTTTAAGCAATTATCTGGAGAACCATCATTTATACATATTACTTCAATTTCTTCTAAAGTCTGATTCAACAATGAGTCTAAGCATCTTGGCAAATATTTTTCTACTTTATAACATGGTACAATAATACTAAGTTTTACTTCTTTTTTCATAATACCCCCTATTATTAATTACTATTGTTTTTTAGTTTTGCTTTTAGTGATTGATTAAATATAACTACTGTTCTAATTAAATTTACAATTACTGGAAATTTTATTTTATTTTCTTTTAATACTTGTAATGATTCATTAAAACTTTTATAGTAACCATTAATTCCATTGGTACTTACACCGCCACCACGCATATAAACTAATACTTCTTTGATATAAGATAGTTTTATATCACTATCTTTCATAACTCTTATCATTAAGTCATAATCAGCTGCTATTTTATAATCCAAGCTATAGAGACCAATTTTATCATAAACATCTTTTTTTAGATAAAGTGTTGGGTGAGGTGGATACCACCCTAATTTATAATTTCCTTTTTTAGGTTTAAATACCCTAATTACTTTTTTCATATTTCCATCTAAAACTCTTAAATTAGAATAAGTTCCATCACAGTTTTCATTTTTAAAAGTATCTACTATTATTTGAAAAGCATTAGGAGTAGCTAAAATATCATCAGCATTAATAAGTCCTATAATATCACCACTAACAAGTTTTACTCCCTTATTCATAGCATCATAGATACCTTTATCTTTTTCAGAAATCCATTTCATTTTTCCATTAAATTTTGGTTCATATGACTTTATTATATCAACAGTATTATCTTTACTTTTACCATCTATAATGATATATTCAAAATTCTTATAATTCTGAGCTAATACAGATTCTATTGTATCTTTAATTGTTTTTCCTGAATTATAGCAAACAGTTATTATCGTTATTTTCATTCTCACTCCTACTTTTTATTACATTTTCTTTCCAAATCCAATTAAGGTAATACCAATAATCGTAATAATAACACCAACTACGCCTACCCAATTAATTTGTTCTTTAAAGAATAGAACGCCTAATAATAAGATAATAATTTGTGAGATACCTGTTGTGATCGGTACAATATAACTAAGGTCAAATGTTACTAATAGTTTTTGCCATAATAGGAAACTAATTAAATACGCTAGAAACCCTAATAAGGTAATATAACCCATCTTAAAATTAATTCCATTTTGTAGAGTTAGTGATAGTGAATTGCCACCTAATTTCATTAAAAAGATTCCTGTAGTTGTCATACATATATAAATTATTGTTAATATCAACTTCATATTACTTGTTTCCTTTCTTATTTAATTCATGTTTTAAAATTGAAACTTCTTGTATTAATAAAGTAATTCGTTTATTTTGCTCTGTAAGTATTATTGTTAATAGCAAAGTATTGAATAATAAAATTCCAAGTATAATTCCTATTACTAAATTTGAGGTAGTTTCAAACCCAATAATACGAGTGAAAATATTAATAAAATCAGGAAATAATCCAACTAACAATATGAGTAAAGCGGAAAATAGCCAAAAGATAGAAAAGCTAATTTGAATTTTTTTTCTATATATTAAATGAAAAATAATGAAAGCAAGTATTAAAGAAAATATGATTAAAAATAATCTCAAACTAAAACTCATATTATTTATTCCTCCCTTTCATTAATAGTATTGAAAGTATAACATTTATCATGTAATAAGCTGTTTTCCATGATTTTATTGAAGATGTTCCTGCAGTCCTTTCATGCATATTAACAGGCTGCTCTTTAACTACTAATCCTTGCTTTAAAATGTCAACTGTAGAAATTGGTTCAGGATATTCTCTTGGATAAGATTCAGCAAATATTTTAATTATTTTAGAATCTACTGCTCTGAAACCACTAGTAGTATCATATATTTTTGCTCCAGTTTTTATTTTTATTACATTAGAAATAATTTTAATTCCTAATCTTCTAGAAACAGATGATTTAAATCTACTAGAATTTTTATCTATAAAACGAGAACCAATTACCATATTAGCTTGTCCATTTACGATAGGTTTAACTATTGTATTTACATACTTTACATCATGTTGACCATCACCATCAAATTGAATAGCAATATCATAATTATTTTCTAGTGCATATTTATATCCAGTTTGTACAGCTCCACCAATTCCTAAATTATGTATTAATTTAATATGATTGATATTATTTTTAGACAAGATTTCTTCTGTATTATCTTTAGAACCATCATTTACAACTAATATATCATAGTTTGCTTGGTGTTTTTGATTATAATCTTGAATACTATTATAAACTTTTAAAATATTTTCAGCTTCATTATATGCTGGAATAATTAATAAAATTTTTGTCATATTATCACTTCACATTCAATTATTTTATATCCAAAATCTTGTTATGCTAACTAGCATACTAATCGTTAGGCAAATTATTATAATTAAGATAGAATAATTAAAATATTCTTTGGAAAAGTTAAATATTTTTTTGTTTTTATCAAATATACTATTTGAAAATAATAATGGTAAAGAAATTAATAGTGGAATAAAATATCTTCCTTGTACTCCTGTTATAGCATTGCCTCCAACTTCACCTAACACATCAACAGTCCAATATAAATACATAGCTGTATACATACCTACTACTCCAAGAATAAAAGATAATAACACTATTATTTTTTGTTTATAATTTATTTTAATTTTTTCAGATATTCCATCAGTAATAAATACAATTATCAAATTTATAAAAGATATAAACATAAATAAAGGTGGTAAATAAGTATCTAATAAACCAAAGGTACCAACCATCCAATATAGTTGTTGAATCAATTGACCTCTAATATTATTAAGCAAGATTTTAGTATATGATAGTGGGTGTGATAAAACATATTGAAGTTGTTTACTATATAGATCAGAGCTCTTAACAGATTCTAACAATAAATTTGGTATTTTTAATAATATCGTTGCTAGTATAATAACAGTACCTAATAGTAAATATGTTTTCCATTTTTCTTTTTTATCCTTATTTTTAAATCTTTCATTAGGAATAAATAACATTAATCCTAATATTGGTGCATATATTACTTTAACATTTAGTAATATATAGCCAATAACTGCAAATACTATAAACCATTTATTATCAAATTTTTCTTTTTTATCATAAGTTAATTTTAAAATAGATGCTACTGCTAATACTGTAATAGATATTAATAAATTATCATATGTTACCATGCTACCTAAAAACATAGACATCGGCATAAGTAAAACTGCAAAAAAGCTTTTTTTAAATGCTGGTGTTAATTTTATAGCAAAGTAACCAATCGTTAAGTATGATAGTAATGAAAAAAATCTAGCAAATGATAACATAAATGCAATTGATGGATTACCTTTGAAAAAAATTAATCCAAACAATTTAGCAATCAATATACCAATTCCAGGAATTAAATGTGCGATAGGAGAAGTTTCAGATGTTGATACTTTATAAAATGATGTTTTTGATAAATCGTTTGTTAGATATTGGTCATAATAAAAATCATTATAACTATATTTTAACTCCCTATTACCCATCATTGAAAGTTTATTATTTATATAATCATTCATAGCTTCTGGTATTTCTAAACCTATTGTTTTATTTTCAGATTTAGCATATAAATTTCCATTAGCTATAGAGTAAGCCTTTTTAAAATGACTGTCCTCATCTGGAGATTGAAAAGGTGGTATTATATAAATAAACATGCACCCAACAATCAATCCTATTACTACAAAAAGTTTTTCTATACTTATTCCTTTTTTATTTATTTCCAACATACACTTCCACTATTTCCTTTTCTATTTCTTTCCAATTTCTACTTTTTGCTGTTTTAATGCCTTCTTTAATTAAATGATCACGCAACTTCTTATCATTTGATAATCTTTCTATTTGTTGCACGGCTTGATCTATATTCCCTTTTTCATAAAACAAGCAATTTTCTTCATCTTTTAGATATTCAATATTACCATCGTTTGGAACTACTACACAAACACCACCAGTAGCCATCATTTCAAGTGGTGGGTAAGAAAAACTCTCTAAAATACTAGATTTAATTAAAATGTCCGCATCTTGATAAACTTTTCCAACCTGATCGTAAGGAACACGATGCATAAATTTATCAACATAATACCAATTTTTAGGCTTTCCTTGATAAGATAAAAATTGAATTTCATACTTGCTCTTATCAAGTTTTTCGACTATTTTAAAACTCTCATCAACATTTTTATAGTAGTCATCACTATTTCCTTCTACTAAAATTTTAATTTTTTTATTAAACTTTCTTTCTTTATATGGAAATTGATTTAAATTAATTCCATTTCTTATAAATGATACTTTTCTTTCATACTTATTTTCTAACCAATTTTGGCACCATTTAGATATTGTGATGTATTTTATATCATCATAACTATAAGTAGAATTTGCTAGAATCTTTCCATAATCACCATATTTCATAAAATCAGTTTCAAAATTTTGAACTAAGTATGCTTTTTCTAATACCTTAGGATATTTTTTTACATAATCTAAAGTAGCCCAAAGAGAAGCAACCATCACATTTATTTTGGCATCTATTTTACTAGTTACATTGGAAATAACTTCTATTTCACCATCATTATTTATAATATTATCGTTTACTTTATCAGAATTAATAATAAATACATTCATACCTACATTTTTCAAAATACTACAGTGTTTTAATATTACATTCACTCCACCACTAATATTAGTTGTTGGTAACACAAAGGCTATTGTTTTTGGTAACTTACTAGAAATAAATTTTGTTAAAGAATAACCGGTATAAGTAGTAACATTATTTTTAGTTACTCGATTATATGCATTTGTTCCAATACTATTTCGCAAATCTAAACTTACTACTAATTCTTCAAGCACCTGAAACCATTCTTCTTCATTTGAACATAAAAATCCATCTTGTTTATTTTGAATCATTTCTTTAAAGGCACCTATATTAGAAGCAACAGTTGGTATTTTACATAAAGCTGCTTCTATCCATTTGTTTTCTGATTTTGCTTCGTTAAAAATACTATCTTCAAGTGGTGCTAAATTAATATCTATAGATGCAATAATTTCAGGGAGCTTTTTCCATGATACAAAAGGTGCAGTTAAAATTCTATCAGAAAATCTTTGTAATTCTTTTGGAATATCTAATAATCCAACTACTTTTAGATATACATTATTATATTTTTCCATGATTTTTTCAATGACTGGTAAAATTAGTTCAAAGTCAGCATTATGAGTTATACTTCCACTTAGATAGCCTATAATAACCTTTGAATTGTCTTTATTTATATTTTTGATTGCACGAATAGATAGCTCTGTCATTTTTTCTGATGCTACATTACGATTTATAAATACATCTTTAACATATTTTCTTAATTCATTTGCTAATGTTGGTGTAGTAGTAATAGCATAATCACATAGTTTTAGAGTTTTTCCCATTCTTTTTACACCATCATAATATAAATCTAATTCATCTTTATTTAATGTTTTTAAATGTTTTATAGTCTTTGTATATTCTTTATCAAAAACTAAATCATCAATATCATAAAAAATAACTTTATTTTGTTTTTTAGCTAAAGTAATAAACTTTTCTATAGTTTCGGTTATTGGGCATCTAAAAAACACAAAGGTCTTATAATATTTTTCTTGTTCTAAAGTTAAATCTTCATAAAAAATAGTATCAGTTGTATAACCATTTGCTAAAAGTTGTTCCATTTGATGATCTACTCTATATCTAGTTGGGTGAGGTAAAGTACACCCATTTATAAATAGAACATCTTTATAGCAATTAACATTTTTTACTGGATTCTTATGTCCTGTTACATAACGTCCTGTTTTCTTTATAAATCCAACAACTCCTTCTTCTTGAATTGTCTCCTTAGATTTATCTAATAAATATTTAATATCAGCCATTTTCTCACCTACCTTGGTATTTACCATAATTATTATGTTTATAATCATATATTCCAAACACAATGCTTCTTAATTTTTTAAATTTATCTTTTTCATAAAATACTATTTTGAAAATTAAACCTTTTATTTTTACTAAAATATCACAAAACTCCGGAGCAATATTTCTATATTCTTTTCTAATATAGCGGTAATTTCTAGTCATATAATATATTCTTAGGTAATTATGATTATCGCACATAAATTCTTTTCCTAAAAAGTTTCTATAGAAAATATCACCTAAATCATGCTGCAGTTCAATGCTATTTATTCTCATTACTTTATAGCCATTCTTCTTAAGATTTAAACAGTATTCAATATCAACACCATCAATAAATAGGAATTCCTTAAAACCACCTATTTTTTGAAAAATATCTAGATTTAAAATATTTCCTGATGTCATTACATCTAATGGATAATCAATTTCCTCTTTTGGTTTTTCTAATTTTAATTTAGTTTTATGCCAAGGACTAATTATTCCTATTTTACTTAAATCTAAACTAGAAATTTTAGTTTTCATTTTATCTACATCATTTGACTTAAAGCAACTATCTTGATCCATTGTTAAAATAAATTTATATTTTTCTTTGATTGCTTTATAACAAGCTATATTTAATGCTTTTGCAATACCTAAATTTTCATTTTGGTATATATATTCTACTTTCTTTGAATTTGGTATTTTTGATTCATTGCTTCCATTTTCAGAATTATCAACAATATACAATTTATCAACTGACTTAATATAACTATCTATATTTTTTATATCTTTTTTTGATGGATTATACCATACTACTACCCCTGCTAATTTCATATTATAATTCCTCTGCAAAACCTTTTTCTAATTTTCTAAATACTCTTAATCCAACATATAATAATACAATTCCTGCAATTAAAACAAGTAATAACATTTTTATATCAGGCATTGTTTGATAATAGAAAATATCACGATAAGAATTGATAATAGTAGCCATTGGATTTAATTTTATAATCCATTCTAACTTACTACCACTAAACATGCTAGCTGAATATAAAACTGGTGTTGCATAAAATAACATACTAATAATAAAATTAATAATATATTCAAGATCTCTAACATAAACATTAATAGCACAAGTTATAAATATTATTCCTTGTAAAAGAATGAATTGAGCTAATAAAATTAATGGAAAAAATAAAATATTCCAACTAAATCCTATTCCACTACATATTAAGAATAAACACATTACTAGACATGATATTAAGAAATTAATAATTCCACTTAAGTTTACTGAAATCGGTAATATTTCTCGTGGAAAATATACTTTTTTTAAAATTCCACCATTAACTAAAATAGTATTTGTGCCTTGTCCTATTACTGTCGTAAAGTAATTCCAAGGTAAAATTCCTATAACTAAATATGTAACATAATGTGGCTCAGTATTTTTTAAAATTAATGGAAATACAATTGCATATACTAATGTCATTAACAAAGGATTTACAAATGACCAAAGCACTCCTAAAAAGGATCCTTTATATTTTCCCCTAATTTCTTTTTGAACATTACTTTTTAAAAGTTGCCTATAATTATATAAATTATTTATTAATTCTTTTATCATTCTAACCACACACCCTCATATATTCTTCGCATACTTCTTTTGTTTTCCCATCCAATTTAACTTCACCATTATATATCCAAATAGCTCTATCACATAATTTTTGTATTGAGTTTAATGAATGACTTACAATTACAATTGTTTTACCACTATTTCTTAACTCTTGCATTTTTTCAAAGCATTTATCTTGAAAATGCTGATCACCTACTGCTAAAATTTCATCAATTAATAATATTTCAGCATCAACATTTATAGCTACAGAAAATGCAAGTCTCATATACATTCCTGAAGAATATGTTCTAACTGGTGCATCTATAAATTCACCTAATTCTGAAAAATCAATTATGTCTTGTACTCTTTTGTCAATTTCAGCAGCTGTTAATCCAAAGATTGATGCATTAAAATATATATTTTCTCTTCCTGTAAAATCGGGGTGAAAACCTGCCCCTAATTCAAGTAATGATGTTAATTTGCCATTTGTTGTTATAGTTCCTGAAGTAGGATAAATTATCTTTGTCATTAATTTAAGCAATGTACTCTTACCACTTCCATTAACACCAATTAAAGCTACTGTTTCTCCCTTTTCTATCTTCAAATTAATATTTTTTAATACTTGATGTTTTCCAACTTTTGTTTTATTCCAAAACACTAATCTCTCTTTTAAAGTATATGGCTTATCATATACCAATTTAAATTCTTTTGATACATTATCTACTATTATTGCATATTTGCTATTTTTTCTATTTTTTACTGCCATCAAATCACTTCCTCCTATTCTATACATCTTCATTATATCATATTTAATATTATAGATAAAACACTTATGTTTACTACTTTTTTATCTTATAATATCATCGTTCCATTTTTTAACATTTTAAATATAGTATTTAATAGTTTCATTTTCATTATAATACTTTTCTCTATACTAATTTCTATAATCTTCTTTTAATAGTTATAACTAATAATTATAACTTCTCACACTCAAAATTTAAAACTATAGGTTACCAAATTAACATATACTCAGGTATTATTAAACCTGTCCAGGTAATCAATATATCAATTTTAAAACATAACCTAGAAAATCATAATTATTATATGTAACCATTTTTTAAATCTTCTTATATACAAATATAAAGTAGAATTAATGAATTTTATAAAGACTATTATCAAATATTAGATATAAATATCACATATAATAATACTAATTCTATACTCCATATACATACTTTATAAATTTTTGATAAAATTTAATTTTTGTACTCATTGATCTATATTATTAATAAGATGTCAAAAATAACATAAATTATATATTATTAAATCAATGTTTTTATTTTTTGATTACATAAGTATATACAATTTATTTTTTAGATTTTTTAAAATTAATATATTTATCATGACAAAAGTAAAATTTTATAGTCTGTAATATTTGAATATATGTTACAGCAATTATATTGGAATTACTACTTTTTGCTATTTTATGCACATACTCAAAATTATTTATAAACAATTCGTTTATTAAAATTATTACATTGATTTTTTTATTATAATTTTTTTATACTAACATATAGAAATTTAAACTTTATTACAAAAAAGCAAACTAAAAATTTGCTTTTTTGTAAATAATTCAATTTTCTTTCCTACTTTCATCCTTAAATACAATATATCTTTGACCAATATAATTTAATCCAACAAATAAGCACATACCTACCAACATTGATATATTATCAATTATTTTTTTATCAAAACTGAATAATATAAGTTTTACAACCTGTTGTGCTATACCATAAGCCAATAAATAACATAGTGAAATATTAATAATAAATGATATAACTGTTTTAAAACTTTTTGTTTTACATTTAAAAGTAAAATATTTATTTAAAAAATAGCTCAAAATACTACCAAAAAAATAATTACAAAAGCTGGAAAAATAATATCCTACATTAAAGCAATTGTATAATATAAACATTAATCCTGTTCCAAATAAGGTATTAATTATTCCAACAATTATAAATTTTATGGTTTTAACATCTATCTCAAATTTATCTAACAATTTCATTATCAATCACTTCTTCTATTAAATATTTTGGCCTTTTTTTAGACTCTTCGTATATTTGACCTATATATGAAGCTATTATACCTAGGGAAATCAATATAAAACTACAAGGTAAAAAAGCAATGCCAAAATATAGTATTATATTATTTTGAAAAAATATATATTGTAACAAAAATAAACTTGACAATATGAATATTAGTACCCCAAAATATGTTATTATTTGTAATGGTTTTACACTAAATGCAGTGATTCCATCTTTTGCTAAACGTAACATTTTTTTCAAAGTATATTTTGATTTACCTGCTTCTCTTTCAAAAACATCGAAATATACAATATCGTTTTTATAACCCATAGACGGAAACAGTCCTCTTAAAAATATGCTTTGTTCTTCATACTTATTAAGTTCAATTAAAACCTTATTTGAAACTAATCTATAATCAGCATGATTAGGAATGATATTGCAACCAAAAATTGTCATTAATTTATAAAACATTTGAGAAGAAATTTTTTTAAAAAAGCCATCTGTATTTCTAGAATTTCTTACTCCATATACGATTTGATTACCATCATTATATTTTTCTATAAAATCATCAATGGCATTTATATCCTGTTGTAAATCGGAATCAATAGATATTGTAAAATCGCATTTATTTGTAGAATATCTTAACCCTGCTAATACCGCAGCTTGATGTCCTTTATTTCCAGAAAATTTTAATCCTATAATTCTGCTATTCTTATTACTTGCATTTTTAATTATATTCCATGTCTTATCTTTTGATCCATCATCAATAAAGACCATTTTACTATTTTTATCTATTTTTTTATTTTTGATTAATTCATTCATTTTTTTATTTAATTTTTTAATAGAACTATCAAGTATTTCTTCTTCGTTGTAACATGGCAATATTAAATACATTTTATTTTTCATCATTTACCTCATAATTAATGTTATCGACTATATATCCATAATTTTCACTTATAATTGTTGTACTAATAACATATATTTTTCCTTTTTCAAAAAGATATTTAAATTCATTATTTTCACTTAATTCATCAAAAACAATTTTACCAGTAGAAATATCAGTAATTTTTACGTTATATTTATATTTGTCTGTGCCCAATAAATTTATTTTAATTTTATAAATTCCATTATCCTCAGTTACATAAACACCATCCAATATAAAATTATCATCAAATAATATACGAGTATTTGTTGGCAAACCATAATATTTTATTACTGCCGGTTCATAATATGTTGAATTCAAATTTTGAATAATATCTTCTGAATAACGTGGGAGAATTAAAATATTTGAATTCCTATTTTTTTTATATTCTTCTATTAAGCTTATTCTTTCTTTGGTTATAATATTTGCATCATGCAATATATAATGATATTCCTCAATCCTAATAACAAAAAATAATAATAAAATTAGAATAACTGCTTGTGTTTGCTTTTTATTTAATACAATCGTTGAAGAAATATAGGCTGTGATTGCAATTAAACTATAAATGCACAATATTGTATTTCTAAAACCTGGAGATAGAACCATTGGCATCACAGAAATTAGTGCAATTAAAAATAATATGTTCAGTCTGTAGCGAATTTCTTTTTTTGAAATTATATTTATTATTATTATTATTGATAAAATCATACTAATCATCAATATTATTGAATATATACTATTATAATTTAAAAATATCGAATACCAGCTACTATATAAATTTGCATATATGTATGATGAATCAGATAATGCTTTTAATAAAATTGAAATTCCTAGTACACCTATTAACATAATAAAATAAATTCTCATGATTAAGCTTATTTTACTATGCTTTATTTTATTTGTTTGTAATGACATAAAACTCGATATTGAATATACAAAATATAATAATATTTGATTCAATGTAATTTGATTTAAAACTAAAGATAAATTTTTTTGGAACAGTTCTATTTTTGTTAAACCAGCTGTTGATGAGTCATATCTATTTAAAAAACCAGGTGATGTAAACATTATTAATGCACCTATTAAGCAGCCAATTAAAGCAAATAAAGCCGGTTTATTTAATTTTTTTTGAAAAACAAAATCATAAAATATAATCAAACAACATACACCTATAATTCCGATCGTTAAATTTTCAATAAACAGACATGAACATAAGCCTAAAACTGTTAATATTTTATAACTAATTTTTATATTTTTTTCTTTTTGACTTTTAGATAAAATATAAAAAATCAATAGAAAAATCAAAAATGCAGGAATGCCATATGATATATTTCCAATTTTATGAAGCTGGATTTCCATCCTAAGATCAGTTGAAATCGATAAAAATAATAATAGAGTAATAATTATAGATAACTTTTCATTATCTTTTTTTAATAACTTTAATAAATAGTAAATTGTTAAAGTAGTAATTAGTGCACTACTGATAGCCCAAACCATAGGATACTTTCCTAAAAACATATCAAAAAAATTATTTAGAATTCTCCCATTATATGTTTTCCATATCACAATTGATTTTATAAATAAAGTAAATATTCCGCCTACATTATACCAACTTGATATTTCCCAGTCGTCACCACCAACTGGAACAAAGCAGTTAATAGTCAAAAATATTGCAAATATTAATATATAAATATATTTTTCCTTTATAAATTTTTCTATATTTTTCATACAAAAACTCCTTTTTTAGATGACCTATCTTCTAATATAAATATACCATATTTTCCATTATTTGTATCATTTTTAATATTAATTATTAAAAAACCTTGTATCATAATGAGAACAAGGTTTCATTTTTTATATTTTGTTAATCAACACTTTTGATTTTTCTTTTTCCTTTTCCATATCATAGTTGTTTAGTTTTTCAATAACATAAGATATATCTTCATCTTCCATTCCATAGTACATAGGAATGCTAAGTGTTGTTGATGCAATTTGTTCTGCGTTTGGTAAATATAAATCATTATATTCTGAATATGCTTGTTGTTTATGAATAGGTATTGGGTAATGTACATTAGTTCCAATACCATTTTCATTTAAATATTTAATTAATAAGTCTCTTTCCTCAGTCCTAATAGTATATAAATGCCAAATGTGTTCATTAGTTGGTGCAACTTTAGGAAGTATTATACTTTCATTTTTTATACCATCACTATATTTTTGTGCTACCATTCTTCTGTAGTTATTTACTTCATCAAGATGATCTAATTTTAATGATAAAAATCCTGCCTGCATTTCATCTAATCTTGAATTTGTCCCTTTAACATTATGATGATATCTGACAAATGCTCCATAATTAGCAATTTCTCTTACCTTGTTTGCTAATACTTCATCATTTGTTACTATTGCTCCTGCGTCACCTAATGCCCCTAAATTTTTTCCTGGATAAAAGCTAAATGCTGCTACATCTGCCAAAGATCCTACAATTCTATCTTTATATTTTGCTCCATGTGCTTGTGCAGCATCTTCTATTACTTTTAAATTATATTTTTTAGCTAAATTATTAATATAATCCATATCACAACATTGTCCATATAATTGAACTGCAATTATAGCTTTAGTGTTTGGCGTAATCTTTTCTTCAATTTTTGTTGGATCAATTAAGCAATAATCTAAATCTGGTTCAACAAAAATTGGGGTAGCACCAGTTTTTGAAATTGCCAATGCACTTGCTATAAAAGTATGAGAACAAACAATAACTTCATCGCCTGATCCAATACCATACCCTAATAAGGCTAATTCTATTGATTCAAGACCATTACCAACACCAACACAATATTTTGCATTACAATATTTAGCAAACTTATCTTCAAATTCTTTTACTTTTTCTCCACCAATAAACCATTCTTTGTCCAATGTATCAGCAAAGCATGCTATTAAATCTTCTCTTATCATTCCATTAACTGGTTTTAAATCTGCAAATGGAATATTTCTTTTTGATTCGACCATTATTTTTTACCCCCATATTTTTTTTGATTAAATGAAACGAATTCATCATAGTCCCTTATGTAATCGTTTTCATCATATGGTGCTGATGCTAAGACTAGTAATACACTATTATCACTGAAATTTGACATTTCTCTCCAGTTATCTGGTCCAACATATAATCCAACAGATGGATCATTTAATGTATATTTTTCTTCTCCAAAAAAATTTTCTAATCTTACATCTATACTGCCATTTAGGCAAATTAATACTTGATGTAATTTTTTATGAGAATGATTTCCCCTTACTTCAGATTGTCCAACACCATAAATATAATACATTCTTTTTACTTCAAAAGGAATATCACCTGGTATTTCAATTGGAGTTAAATTTCCTAAATTAGGATTAGTTGGTGAACTAATTTTTCTAAATTTAAACAAGCCACTATTATACATTTCTATCACCTATTTTTCTTTATAACTTCCCATTACTTTTGTTTTTTGTTTGTCATTTTGCCAAGGATAACCTCTATCTTCTTCAAGGTATTGAGGCCAAGGGTAAATATGATTTCCATTTTCATCTAAAATATCTTCTATGTATCCTCTTTCCCTAGCTGGAACACCCATTACAACTTTTCCATCTTCAACATTTTTACTTACAACAGCCCCTGCTGCAACCATACAATTTTCGCCAATAACAACACCTGGCAAAAGAATAGCACCTGTTGTTATTAATGAATAATCGCCTATTTTACAGCCAGTTAATCTATCCATTGGAGGATATAAATCATTTGTAGTTATAGAATACGGAAACATCCATACATAATTGCCTATTTCCGTAAATTGACCAATATGTACATTTGAATGTAAACGGACAAAGTCTCCTATTTTTACTTTTCCCTGTATATCTCCTAATGTACCAACGGAACAATTCTTTCCAATAATACTATCTTCTCTTATTGTAACATGATGTCCTGTTTGAAAATTTTCTCCAATTTGACAACCCTCATAAATTATTGTGTTGGCTCTTAAAATTGCATTTGATCCAATTATTGTTTTTTTAAACTCATGATTTTCTGCATTTTTATAATAGCCAAATGTTGGCTCCCCAACAATACAATATGGCCCAACATATACATTATCTCCAAATTCAACATTTGGATAAACTAACGCAGTTGGGTGAATAAATGTTTTATTTTCTTCCATAAAAACCTCCCTATATAACATAATATTCTACATTATTTGATAGAAAAATGCAATTATTTAGCAGTTTTCTATCGACAATATGCTATCTTCTTCTATAAAGTCTAATAAATTTTAATACTCCAGATAATAAATATAAAAATATATGTGTAATGAAATAGTTTAAAATTAATAGTAGAAATACATTATCATTACTTATCTTAAAAGCATTTATTGACACTATATTTAATAAAGTCCATACCAGTATTTTATATAAATGCTTTGTTTTTAACCTGTATGATACTTTGTCAATAAAGTAAGCTAAAACATATATTAATACATATAAACAAGTATATATTAATAATAACAAATTACTGTTTAAATTTTCAATTTTATTAATATAAAAGTAACAAATTGATAACCAATAACACATTGATACTATTACTGGCTTGTTATAGATAAATAACACTCTAAGTTTATTAAGTAAATTTAAATTAAAAGATTTTTTTAATATCTTTTTTAATGTCTGTATTTTCCAATAATATTTAAGCTTTTTATCATTTATTCTTGCGTTATCAAAGTCTTTTAAATAGGAACTTAATTCCGGAACAAAATATGAATAATATAAAATTGTTTCATTAAATTGTCTCATAATTCTATACTTTTCTTTTGTTGTAAAATTATTTACATATGGCAAAATCTGATCAATATATATATTTAAAATATCTCTATAATATTGTTTTATGTGTGGTGGCACAGTTTCAGGAGCAAAAACACTGTGACTTATACCACCATCTCTATGACATAGTGAATCAAAATCTGCATAATATATCATTTCTCCACTTCTTGTTACATACAACCAATATGACCAATCTTCTACATATTTATATTTTTCATTGAATTTTCCATATTTTTCAAAAATATTTTTTCTGTATGCTGTTCCACCAGCTCCATAAAAACAACCTTCACATGTTTTTTCATAAATAGCCATACTATTTTTTTTATTTAAATCTAATGCATTTTTTGCATTAACATAACAACCATATTTTACCTTTAGATCATGATCATATAATCCACATTGTGAAGTAACAATATTCTTATTTTTATCTTTAAACTCATTAACGAAATTGCTAATAACAGATTCATTAGCTAATTTATCATCTGCAGCAAAAAACAGAATATATTCACCAGTAGCAAGCGATAACGCATTGTTTAAACTCTTTACCGTCCCATAATTAGCTTTACCTTGATATATTTTATATTCAAACTTTTTTTTATTATATTTTTTAAATATTTCTTCAATTTTATCTTTATCGAACTCTTTAGAATGATCATCTGAAACAATTATTTCAATATTTTTGTAATTTTGATTAAGAACTGATAATATTGCCTCTTTTATATATTTCATTTGATTATAATGAGTAATAATTAATGAGAATTTTTCCATCTAAACCCCGCCTTTTTTTATTTTAATGAAATTACTAATTATATTCATAGTTACATAAAGAAAAAAGTAAATTCCTAGGAATATGATCAATAATAAATCTTTATTAATATCAATGATATTAATTAGTATAAAGATAAAAATATATGCAACTAAAAAGGATATGGGAACGATTATATTATATTTAAATAGAATTATTATCTTTTCAATTATATTAGGAAAGTAATGATCAATCCCCCAAAGCAATTTTAATTTCATATTGCTATTAATTATTCTGTTTAATTTATTTATATAATTAACTCTTTCATTTTCTGGTACATAATTATCGATGTGGTAATTAAAGGATTTTAAAATTTTAAACTGCTCATAAACATTAAAATTTATTATATTAGGTAATATTTCGTAAATAAATGTATTGATTATTTCTTCATTAAACACTTTGGTTATCTTACTCATTTCTTTAGTTTTGCTAATTCCACCATCTCTATGATTCAAGCCATTAAAATTTTCATAGAATATTTTCTCGCCTTTATTTAATAACTGTAGCCACAATGGCCAATCCTCTAATAAAAGATATTTCGTATCAATTAAACCATATTTTTCAAATATTATTCTTCTATAACTTGTAGCACCTGAACCATAAATATTATTTTTACATACTTCATAATATTGCTTTTTTAAATTTTTATTTAACCTTAAACATTTTCTGGAATTATTAAAATTATTAATAAAGTTCATATTGTTATCACATAATCTAAATTGAGATGATACTATATTACTATTGCTTTTTTTAAAACTAAAAACAAAATTTTCTATTACATTTTCATCATACAATTCATCATCAGAAGCAAAAAATTGTATATATTCACCACTTGATAATTTTATAGCTTTATTTAAAGTTTTAATAGTACCAATATTTTTATCATTAATTATATATTTTACACTTTTAATATTTTTTTTCTTTTTCTTTTCAATATATTTCTTTATATTTTCTAGATTAAACTCTGTTGAATTATCATCAGTAATTATTAATTCAATATTATTATACTTTTGATTTAGGACTGAATTTATTGCATTTTTAAGATATTTACTATTATTATAATTCGTTATAATTATTGTATATAGTTCATTTTTTTTCATATTATTATCCCTATTATATAAAACTATTTTCTACCTTTTTCATATGTTTTCATTAAATATTTTCCATATTCATTTTTCTTCATTAATTCAGCACGTTCTAATAATTGGCTATCTGATAACCAACCATTTTTATAAGCAATTTGCTCTGGACAACTGATAATAGAACCTCTTATGTTTTGAAGAGTTTTAATGGTATTACTTGCATCTAATAAGCTATCTGTAAGTCCTGTATCAAACCAAGCATATCCTCCACCTAAAAGTTCAGCTTTCAATTTGTTTTCCTCTAAGTACATTCTATTTAAATCTGTTATTTCATACTCTCCTCGAGCAGATTTTTCCACTTTAAATGCTTTATCTACTACTCTATTATCATAAAAATATAATCCAGTTATCGCAAAATCACTTTTTGGCTTTTGTGGTTTTTCTTCTACAGAAATTACTTTTTTATTCTCATCAATTTCCATAATTCCAAATCTTTCAGGATCTTTTACTTGATAACCAAAAATAGTAGCATATCCGTCCTCAGCATTTTCTCTAGCCGTGCTTAATTTTTTAACTAAATCATTACCATAAAAAATATTATCTCCAAGTATCATTGCACAAGTATCATTTCCAATAAAATCTTTTCCTAAAGTAAAAGCTTGTGCTAGTCCATCAGGTGATGGTTGAATCACATAATCAATATTTAATCCAAATTGCTTTCCTGTTCCAAATAATCTTTTAAATCCAGCTTGATCTTGCTCTGTAGTAATTAATAAAATATCTTTAATTCCTGCTAACATCAATGTTGATAAAGGATAATAAATCATCGGTTTATCATAAATTGGTATTAACTGTTTACTAATTCCTTCCGTTATTGGATAAAGTCTAGTTCCTGAACCTCCTGCTAATATAATTCCTTTCATTGTGTACCTCTTTCCTTAGTCTTTTACCCTTTTCTATTCTTAGCGATATTACTATCTCTTATAATTAAGTATAAACTAAAAAACGACATATCTCAAGGAATATGGCGTTTTTTTAACATTTTCATCTGATTTTTTATCATTTTTTATTCAACTGTTACACTTTTAGCAAAGTTTTTAAGTTTATCTATATCACACTCATTCATTTTAGCTACATAATAGGCAATTAATTGGTATTTAATATCTATTTCTAAATTATTCATCTGTCATAAATCTAAAGCATTTTGGAGCAATCATAGTATTTTCATATCCATATCCAGAAGTATATAAAGTAGCAATTTTTTTCTTTCCTAATATTTTTTTACTATAAATATTATATACATCAATTATAGTTTCACCATCACTATGTGTGCCTTGAACGAAGCGAAAGGAATGCGTGGTTAACATGAATAATAATTTCTGTAAAATGACCAATTTTAAGAATTTAAGACAAACAAAAGAGCCAATTTTTAATTTTTCCCTAAGAAAATTTTAAAATTGACTCTTTTTCTAATCACAATTATGAAAAACACATAAAATTTAAATTTTTTAAAATTTATTCATCTTAAAACTATTCCATTATTTTCTTTTTCTACCACTTACTAAATCTTTCAAAAAATATACTACTGCTAAAATCATTCTACTACAAAAAGCAGTTGTCTTTAGTAACATTCTTTCCCATAGATTTGCATGATTATAAGTTGTTTGAAAATAATACTGACTTTCCTTTTGAAGTTTCAACTTATTTATCTTTTTTACATTTTTATCAATAGATACTGAATGATTATGAATAATTAGAATATCATTACATACTTCAATATATAATTTCTCATTATGAATCTTTTTTGCTAAAATATTTTCTTCATAATAAAGAAAAGTATGTTCATCTAAATAACCAATTCTCTCTAATGTTCTGGATTTCATTATAAAGAAACAACCACTCACAACATCTACTAAACTGGTTCTACTATCATAATGTTCCTCTTTATAAAAGACATATTTTTTTCTAAAGAAACGATGCACATAAATCAAATTTAACATACTATCTAAGAAAGGACTAGGATTTTTCCAACCACGATTCAAATGCTTATTTTCTACAATAGTTGGTGCTACTATTCCTATTGATTTTTTATTTAATTCTTTTATTAGAGCTTTTAAATCTTCTTCTTTATCAATAATAACATCACTATTAGAAATAATTAAATTACATGGACCTAGTTCTTTTATCAAGTATTTACATCCAATATTAATAGCTTTAGCAAAACCAAAATTCTTTTTATTTTCAATTAACTTTATTTTTTTACCAGTTATTAGTCTAAGACTCTTTTTTACATCTTTTCTTGAATTATTATCTACAATCACAATTTTAGATATTACATGATAGTTTTCTACATTTTCTACTAAATGTTTCAATGATTCAAGATCATTATAATGAATAATTACGATTCCTGTTTTCAAATTTATCACCTACTTCAATTTCTTCTTTTTGAATGAACGCAATATAAATACTAACAGCTGGATAAATTAATACATGACCAGATGTTAGAGAAATTATCAAAAATAGTAACAATGATATTTTATCAACTTTTCTTATGTTTTTCCACTTAATAGATGAGATAATAGGAATTATAAAAGCAATAAAACCTATCACGCCATAACGAAAAATAATATCAAAAATATCTATTTCTACCATTTTTACTTTATTATCAGTTAATCCAATTCCAAATAATATTTTTATTATATTTTGACTTTTAAAATACTGATAATTATCACTTAAAAAACTTAAACGATCATTATATATTACTTTATTCACAAAGTCTAACGATAAAATTTTATCTACTTTAAAGAAACTATTTTGGATTACCATATTTTGATAGGTTCTAGTTTTCGTAAATAAAATAGAGCCACATATGATAGAAATAATCAAAATACCTATTATCATGATTTTACCTTTTTTAGATTTTTTAAAAAATAACTTATCTCTTTCTTGATATAGTAAATAGAAAACAGTAAACAATATACCACCCATTAAAACTTTAGTTCCAATTAATAAACTACTACCAATGCTAGCTAGTAAAACGAAAATAAAAAGTAGGCATTTTTCTTTTTTCTTTAGATAAGTTAAAGATATGGGTAATAGTCCCACAATAATAGCACTAAATTCATTAATTGATGAAAATAAACCTTTAAAGCCACTTTTGCCATCTGTTGGTAAGTAAGCATCTGCTCCTATTTTAAATACATAAGATAATAAATAAATACTTAAATAAGTAATTAAAACCGTTAATAATAATTTATCTTTATTAGTATCTACCTGGTAAGCATTAAAAAATAAAATTGATACTGGTAAATATAAAAATTTTAAACTAGAGGAAATAGAAGTAACCATACCACTTTTTAAATAGAGGTACTGATATAGTAAATTAACTAGGCCAAAAGCTAATAGAAGAATCAATACTTTTAAACTTTTCTTATACCATAATAAATATAAAATAATACCAATTAAAAAGATACTTCTTACTAAAATACTACATGGTAATCCTAAAAAACTAGTTACATCTAAAATAGGCCCTAATAATAAAAAGATAATTATGAGTAAATTTAGTTTTTTATTCATCTTCTTCTCCTTGATATGTTAAATAGTGATAGTATAATTCTTTTTTTCCATTTTCTTTCGTAATATGATAAGTAACATGATAGTCTTTTAAGTTATAAACAATACCATTCATACCATTTACATTTAGTTTGATTTCGGTATTTGATAAACTTTTTAATTCTTTATGAATTTGAATACTATTTTTTAAAGTATAATAACTATTTCCCATAAATGGTATTAAAGTATTTATTAAAATAATAGCTACATAAATATTAGATATTAAGTTCTTCTTTTCATATTTAAAGAGAATATAAAGTGATAAAATTATAAATAAATAAAAGTGTGGTGTATATCTAGCCCACCATGATTCACTCATAACAAGTAGTAAGAAAATAGTAATTATTAGGGTATACAAAATAGATGTTTCTTTTTTATATTGTTTATAATACTTAATAAAGATAATGATACTACATAGTAATAATCCACTATAAAATATTCCCCAACCACTAATTCTTAAATCGTTACTCATAGCTGGTGTTAGTTCACTTTTATAAATCGTAAATGGAAGTTTCAAATCGGTATTATCATTTTCTCTTAGATTATTTGCTTTTGAGAATGTTGCATAGAATAGTTTTTCTAAATTATTCATTTTTAAAAATTTTTTAGGTTGTTGAGCAGTAATAATATCTTCACCATTTTTATCGTATAATGGGAAGAATGGATTATTATGATCAATAGTATTTTTTATATAGGTAGGATACCCTACTATCAAAAGAGATGTTATAAATAAAGGAATAAATATTATACATAATTTTTTAAATATTTGAAAAAAGTTTTTGTTTTTGTAGGCCTTAAATAGATACTTGCAAACAAAGAAGAAACTAAATACTAATAAGTAACCTAATCCGTTAAACTTCATATTTGCTAAAATAATAAAAGTAAGAAAGTAATAAAACCAACTGTTTTTATCATTTATATTTTTATCTAGTTTTATTAAAAATAAGATAGCTAAGAAAAGATACATGCATACTAATTGATCATTATAGTAAGTAAAAACTTGAGAAGCTGTAATAGGATTAAGTACAGTAATAAGAGCAAGTATCATAGCTTTTTTCGTAGTCATACAAGTAGATAATGAAGTAAAAATAAATCCAAACACAAGATACATACTAATTAGATTCATAGCTTTTCCAGATTCAATATTGTTTGTTAGACTATAAAAATTAGCAGCAATAATCCAATTTGCTTTAGCATAATGGTCTGTCCAAATACTATAGTTTGTTAGTGTTTTACTGTCATCTTGTCTTTTTTTAATTTGTTTAACACTAGATTCATATACAGGATTAAAACCTTCTTTTAATACTCCAATTGCGTCTTTATGATAAGTATTTCCATCACTTGATCTATCAAACATAAAACTAGAAATTAAAGTAGATAGAGATACTATTAAAAGAGATAAAATGATTGTTGTTAGAATTTCTTTCTTAGTTACTTTTCTTCTTAAAAAGAAATAAAATAGACTAGTTAATAAAATAAATCCAGGTAAATGAAATGGCGTAATCGTTATTTTACAGAAAAATAGTAAAGTTGTTCCTATTAAAATATTTGCCATTAGCATTAATAAAAAAATACTCGTTTCTTTTATTTGTTTCATATTATCACTCTCTTTCTTTTATTTTATCATGAACACTATTAGAAAGATAGAAAATATTTAGGATTTTACTTTCTAACTATTTGACACTAGTTCCTATTTTTTAGATTTTTTAGTATTCATAATTTATTTCTTATTATATAATTAAGTTAGAATAGAGGTGCATTATGGAAGAAAAATTAGAAAAAAAAGAAAAAGTATTTCAAGTTATTGTTTATTTTTGTTTAGCTTTATCACTGGTTTCTACTATTTCTTATATGATTTATACGATATTAGCTAGTAGTAATATTTTAAATCAGATTATTAGTATTATCAGTGTGGTATTGTTAGCTATTTTTTCAGTGTTTTATGTAATTGTTGGTATGTTTGCTCAAAATAAAAAAGTTAAAATATTTATTATTATTGGTTCCTTACTTCTTACTTTTTACAGTTTATTTCAAGTAATTTCTAGTGTTAATGCAAAAAAAGATTTAGTATTAGATTTTACGAATAAAGATATTAAAGAAGTGGTTACTTGGGCAAATGAAAGAAATATTTTAATTGAACAAGATTTTGAGAATAGCGATACTATTTTACAGTATAAGATTATCAGTCAGAGTGTAAAGGCTGGTACTTCTACCAAAGGACTTAAGAAAATGAAGGTTGTTGTTTCTGATGGAGTTGATACTTCTATTAGCACTATTGTTACTAGTATGGTTGGTTGGAAATTAGATGATGTTATTAAGTATATTGATGATAATCATTTAACGAATGTTACAATTAATTTTGAGTTTAGTGATACAGTTTCAAAAGATACAATTATAAGTCAAGATGTAATAAAAGAAGTTAAAAGAGATGAACCTATTACTTTAGTATCTTCCCTAGGTAAAGAAGAAGAATTAAAAAGTGTTACTATGGATAATTTAGTTGGTCTTGATACTTTTCATGCTATTATCTATTGTGGAAGAAATCATTTAAAGTGTGATATAGAATATGCTTATAGCGAAGAAAAAGAAGAAAATATCATCTTAAAACAAAGTGTTAAAAAATGGGAAGTTATTAGTCCTAGTGATAATACAGAAATTATTTTAACAGTTTCTAAGAAAAATCAAATTACAGTTCCTGATTTAACGAAAATGAATGCCAATGAAATTAATACTTGGGCTACTAATAATCGTTTAAAAATAGAATTTAAAGAAGAACACGATGATACGATAAAAAAAGGAAAAGTAGTTAGTAGTAATTATATCAAGGGAAATCTAATAAATGTTGGTGATACTATTCAAGTAACTTTATCAAAGGGACAAATTTATATGATAAGTTTTAGTAATCTTGATGATTTTATTACTTGGGCTGATGGAAATGATATTGCCTATCAAATTAATTATGAATATAGTAATAGTATCGAAAAAGGTAAACTAATTTCTTCTTCTCATAAAGAAAATCAAATTATTAAAAATAACGAAACGGTTATATTAGTAATTTCTCAAGGTGGTAATACAATAATTCCAAATTTAATTGGTATGACGAAGGAAGATGCAAGTAATAGTTGCAAGAAAGCAAATATTAACTGTAAGTTTGTAAATGATAGTAATGAAAAAAATACTAAAGTAATCAAACAATCTATGAGAAGTGGAAGTAATGTTCCAAGTGGTACAACAGTTACTTTGACTTTAGGAGAATAAAGATATTTAAAAATGACTTGAACATATATTCAAGTCATTTTTATTTAGGATTCTTTGGATAAGGTATTTAAAGTATCAATATCTAAGCCAGTAGTTTTTGAAATATCTTACAATGAAACAGTACTTAGATTTAATAAGTTTTTTAAAATGTGCCCTTAATGATATTTACTAACCACTCTCTTGTATCTTCATTTTTAAATAGATATTTAAATGTAGTATCTGATAATAAAGATACAAAGTTATCTTTTTTTGAACTTGTCAACAAAAAGTAGACAGTAAAAAGATTTTATTTAAACCCTA
>ERZ791884.783-NODE-783-length-28163-cov-13.984239_pt1 | contig 28163 bp, 22 predicted proteins | sample MGYA00509941_ERZ791884 | MGnify/ENA primary metagenome ERZ791884 (study PRJEB30046, sample SAMN00792095) | human gut metagenome | study: EMG produced TPA metagenomics assembly of the A metagenome-wide association study of gut microbiota in type 2... | reverse complement strand
TCTCCTGTTGAAAGGGAACAGACTCCCCGTTTCGTTTTCTGATCTCCATTTCGATTCTCTCCTCTTCTCCGGTCACTTGCCTAATGGGTTAACTTCTCCATTCCGCAGGGATAGGCGCTCCGCGCTGTCTGCCACTCTTGTGTTACGACCTGATAAAAACTGTATCCGCCGGAGAGATGGGAACAGGTGAAACCGTACTGCGTCAAAAGTCGGCAGGCCAGATAACTGCGAAGCCCTGTCTGGCAATTCACATAAACAGGCTTACCCCGGTCTAACTCGTCCAAATGCTCCCGCAGATCGTCCAAGGGAATGTTCCGAAAGCCGTCCAGATGACCCCGCTGATACTCCCACGCCGTGCGGACGTCCAGCAGCGTCGCACTGCCATCGCAAGGCAAGTCCTCAACATCATTCCAATGGAACTGCCGTACCTTCCCGCTCTCTAAATCCTCGATCATAAAACCGGCCATATTGACCGGGTCTTTGGCAGAAGAATAGGGCGGTGCATAGGAAAGGTCAAGCTCCGTCAGTTCCAGAGCTGTCATTTTTGCGCGAATGGCCGTTGCCAGTACATCAATGCGCTTGTCCACACCGTCGCCGCCAACGATCTGCGCACCGAGCAGCCGCAGGCTTTCTTTTTCATACAGCACCTTCATTGCCATAGACTGTGCGCCGGGGTAATAGGCAGCGTGCGATGCCGGGAAAAGCACGACTTTGTCGTAGGCGATCCCTGCTGCCTGCGCCGCCTTTTCATTGATCCCCGTAAAGGCCGCTGTCAAGCCGAACAGTTTCAGAACAGACGAGCCCTGAGAGCCGTGATAGCGGCTGCTTCCGCCGCAGATATTGTCAGCGGCAATTCGTCCCTGCTTGTTGGCAGGCCCCGCCAGAGAGATCAACGCTTTCTGCCCGGTCACGAAATGGGTAACCTCCACAGCATCGCCCACAGCATAGATGTCCGGCGCGGAGGTTTCCATCCGCTCGTTGACAGCGATGCTGCCACGAATACCAAGTTTGAGTCCGGCTTCTTTTGCCAAATGCGTATCCGGGGTAACACCGATGGCCAGCAGCACCATATCGGAGCGCAGCGGCTCACTATCCTCCAGCAGCGTCAGCACGGAATCTCCGTCCTGCCGGAATCCGGTGACGGTTTCACCCAACCGCAGAGCCACGCCGTGTCTGCGCATTTCCGCATGGACAAAGCTCGCCATATCCGCATCCAGCGGCGCTAATAGCTGCTTTGGACGTTGGACGATGGTGACGGAAACGCCCATTTCCACAAGGTTTTCCGCCATTTCCAGACCGATAAAGCCGCCGCCAGCCAAAACAGCGGTTTTCGGCTTCTGATCCTCTACAAAGCGTCGAATGCGGAGGGTGTCCTCCACGGTGCGCAGCGTGAAAACACGCTCACTGCTGACACCGGAAAGCGCGGGAACCGTCGGCTTTGCGCCGGGGGCAAGAAGCAGCTTGTCATAGGTTTCCGTGTAGACCTTCCCACTGTCCAGTGCACGGACGGTGACGGTTTTCTCTGCGGGATTGATCGCAGTTACTTCCTGCCGTACTCGTACATCAATGCGAAAGCGATCCCAAAAGCTCTCCGGAGTTTGCAGCGTCAGTTCTGCTTGCTCTTTGATCGCACCGCCCACATAATACGGCAGGCCGCAGTTGGCATAGGACACATAGCTGCTGCGCTCGATTATGATGATCTGCGCGTGTTCATCCAAACGGCGGATGCGGGCAGCGGCAGAAGCACCACCCGCCACACCGCCTACGATCACAACTTTCATCTTGCGCTCTCCACCATTGCGGCGATCTCCGACTTAGGTCGGTAGCCAACCGACTTGGCAACGGCTTTTCCGTCCTTGAAAACGACCAGCATCGGAATGCTGGATACCTGAAAACGCATTGCCAGCTCCATCTGCTCGTCTACATTGATCTTGCCCACCTTGAGGGCACCGCTTTTTTCTTCGGCAAGCTCATGCAGTATAGGAGAGAGCATTTTGCACGGTCCGCACCAGTCCGCGTAGAAATCCAGCAGGACGGGCTTATCGGAATGCAGTACCTCGTTTTCAAAATTCGCAGCAGTAATTTTCAGTTCAGTCATGAGAGTGACTCCTTTCGTTGATCTTTTATGATTCTTTGTTTTTCAGCTTGCAAATACCCTGCGTCATGGTTGATTTCCATGTTCGCCACATCTTTCTTGTTTATTGATTGTGGCTATATCATACCGCAGGACAAAGTATTTTTCTGTAACGAGGTCACATTAATAAAAAAATCCGGTGCTCAAAAAAGCACCGGATTTTTGAAAGATGAATTACGCTTTCCACAGACTGTGGAGGTTGCAGTAGGCGTAGACCGCCTCGACCTCATCGCCCTCGCAGAGCGCGAAGCAGACCTCCGGCTTTTCGCCGGGATGCAGTTCCTTGCGCTGATTGCCCTGCTTGGTCTGGAGAGATACCCACTCGATGTAGTGCTCCGGCAGCATGGGATGCTCCACGGAGCCGACCTTGACATGGACGATGCCGTTTTCCACCGTCCAGACAGGGACGTGCTTTTCAACAGATGCATCGGTCGTTCCGGGAACGATCTCGCTCATCGGCTCACCGCAGCAGATGACGGGAACGCCCGTGTCCTTGACCTTGGCAATGATGTTGCCGCAATGCTTGCAAATGTAAAACTTCTGCTCCATGATTCGTTCTCCTTTTCTCTTTAATAGTTTTCCGCGTGAATTTCAAAGTAGCTCTGGGGATGGTTGCAGGTCGGGCAGACCTCCGGCGCTTTCTCACCGATCACAATGTGACCGCAGTTGCGGCACTCCCATACCTGCGTATTTCGATTCTTTCATGGTCGATGCTCCTTTCAGTTTTTCTGTTTTCATTATATCAGAATTATGATTCCGTTCTGTAACAAAGTCACATTATTTTAAGTGATTTAGTCTGTTCTTATCCCGCAGCGTGATTGCACCACGCTTCAGCTCCACCAGCCCGTCCTCCGAGAAGCTTTTGAGCATCCGTGCCACTGCCTCCCGTGCCGAGCTGATGTGCTGGGCGATCTGCTCATGGGTCATGCGTATCGTGTCGGAGCCGGTACGTTCCGCTTCGGCAAGGAGAAATTCTGCCAGCCGCTGATCCAATCCCTTGAACATGATCTGCTGCATCGCCCACATCACATCAGAAAACCGTTTCGTTGCCAGTTCATAGAGAAAACAGCGGACATGGAGATTTTTCTCCTTGAGTGCAGCAATGACAATTGCAGGGATAATCAGAACGTCCGTATCCATTCCGGCAGTCATTTGCGTATCAAAGGTGATCTGACTGATCACGCAGGAGGCGGAAAGCACGCATAGTTCGCCCGGATACAGGCGGAACAGCGTTACCTCCCGCCCCTCATCAGAGAGAAGATAGGTGCGGATCTCGCCGGAAAGAATAAGCAGCATTCCGAGACATTCATTGTCGCTGCTGTGAACGAACGCACCCTTTTCATAATGACGGACAAAGGCACTTCGGCGCAGCGCTTCTTGCTCCTGTTCGGTCAAGGATGACCAGAACGGAAGTTGTGTCAGTGTGCGTTCCATATCAATGGCAGCTATGCTTGCCGCAGCCGTGGTCACCGCAGGAGTGACCAGCTTCGCCGTGCTCATGGTCATGGTGGTCACAGTGAACATTGGGATCGTAGCCCAGATTTCCGCTGAGCAATGCGCTCACCGCCGCGTCAGCGTCCCCGCTGACACCGCCGTAGAGCTTGATGCCCGCTTCGGCGAGTGCTGCCTGCGCACCGCCGCCGATGCCTCCGCAAACCAAAGTGTCCACACCGTGCTGCATTAGGAAACCTGCCAGTGCGCCGTGACCGCTGCCGTTGGTGTCAACGACTTTCGCATGAGTGATTTTGCCGTCCACAGCTTCATAAAGCTTGAACTGTTCGGTGTGACCGAAATGCTGAAAGATTTGACCGTTTTCATAGGTAACTGCAATTTTCATAATGGATTCTCCTTTGCAATTCTTGTTTGATTTTTCTGTGTTGGCTCTCTGCATCCGGCAGCAGCGGCCGCAGTGGGCTGCCTCCTGTCCTCCGCAGATGCGGTAGTTTCCCCCGGTGATGTGCAGCGGTTTCCCGTGGACAAGACACGCTGCGATCTTGCGCCGTGCGCCTTCGTAAATCTCCTGCACGGTAGAGCGTGAAATGTCCATTTGCGCGGCACACTGTTCGTGGGTTTGCTGCTCCAAGTCAACCAGCCGAATGACCTCGTATTCGTCCAGCGTCAGCAGGATCGGCTCGGTATTCTCGCACTCGTTGGGATAGAATGTATCGACCTGTGGTACGCCACAAATTCGACGGCACCGTGGCGGTCTTGGCATGGGCGCTTTCCTCCCTTTGTATTCGGTATATTCCGATTATAGCACTTTGAACAGAAGAAAGCAATTTTTTCAAAAGCTGCTACATTTTCCGTCCTCATATGTGTACTGGCTGATATTCGGAGTCGAATGCTACATGTGAGCCTTGTTCGTAATTCCAGATTATCTAAGGAAGCTGTTATATAGTTAACCCGCTGTGCCCTGTTTCAGCCGTAATAAATCGTGCATTTACAGCGTCTGTTGCAAAAAGGCAGGATATTTGCTACAATATTTTTAACAAGCAAAAGGATGGTGAGCGCATTGTATAGGGTGGCAGTCTGTGAAGACGAAGCAATTCTATGTGCAAACCTGTGCGCACAGTGCGAATCTATTCTGGACAAGCTGAAGGTCGAACACAGAATCACATCATTTTCATCTGCCGAAAAACTGGAAAATGCGCTCTTGGCAGGAGAAGAATTTTCGCTGCTTTGTCTGGATATTCTGATGGGCGGAAAAAGCGGCATGAAACTGGCGCAGGAACTGCGGCAGCGCGACGACAAAACCAGCATCCTGTTTATCACAAGCTCTACGGAATTTCTCAAGGACGGCTACAGCGTCCGCCCTATCCAGTACCTGCTCAAGCCGGTTCAGGCGGCTGAGCTGGAACAGGCAATTACAACCGATCTGCGGTTGTACCACCGCCCTTCCACAGTGACCTTTCATGCGGGCGGCAAGACGCTTGTTATACCGACAGAGGATATTTACTATGCCGAGAGCCGGGAACACGGCACGGTTCTTCATATGACACATGGCGAGAAATTTTTGCCGCTGTCGCTGAGCCAAACGGAGGGAATTCTTCCCGGTTCACTTTTTTGCCGCTGCCACAACAGCTTTCTCGTAAATCTTTCCCACATTTGCGAAGAGGGCGGTCGGACTCTGTACCTGACGGATGGCAGCGACCTTACCATTGGGCGGCGATATATGGAGCATTTTCAGAATCAATTTGTCCGATACCTCAACCAAAACTGAATACATTTGATTTTACCAGTGAAAAATGCGGCATCTCCCGTTTGGAAGATGCCGCATTTTCGCGCCTTATCGTTTACTGATTTTTCTTTTCCGGCAAGAGCTTCAGAGCTGTCATAACCGTAAATCGGTTTTCGTCATAGCTGATGTCCAGTACGCTGCCATACTTTTTTGCAATAGCACGCATTTTCATCAAGCCAAAGCCGTGGTCGGAAGCATCGTCCTTGGTCGTCAAGAGTTCTCCGTTTTCATCGGTGCGCAGGGTTCCGCTGTAGGTGTTTTCGCAGCGGATGGCAAGATACTGCCGGCGAATCTGCATCGAGCAGAGAATTTCTCCCTGCTCTGTCTGCGCGGCTGCCTCCAAAGCGTTGTCCAACATATTGAAAAGAAGGCTGCACAGGTCATCCTCTCTGATTTGCAGCATTTCCGGCAGAACCGCACTTACGCGGAAGGTGACATCCTTTTTCTTCGCCTGTGCCGCGAAACGCTGAAAAATCGTGTTGACTGTCGGGTTGGCAGTAAAATTCCGGGGCGAAAGCTGTTCCAACTCCCCGTCCAATCGGTCTAGATAGTTCCGAAGCTCCGTCTGATCCTGCCTCTGTGCCAACAGGTGCAGGGCGGCAATGTGGTTTTTCCATTCATGGCGAAACGACGCCGTCTGGCGAACCGATGCCTGCGCCTGCTCGTATTTCTCTTGTGCTGTCTGGCTGCTAATTCTCATCATCTGCATTTGCCGTTGACGAAGCAGCATACTGCGCACAAATTCAACGACTACCTGTACAGCGCACAGCAGGCCGGCAACATTGCACAGCAGCGCATAAAATGCGTGCGGATATCCGCCCAGCATGGATGTTACCGGGTTGCTGAACGGATAGAGTACTTCTAAGCCGACATAACGGGTGACACCCCAAATCAAAAACAGAAAGGCCGCAACCGCACACAGGCACCAACTGATTCTGCGCTGCATTTCTTCGTGCGAGAACAGCATCAGAACAATCACTACGACCAATAAAGAGAAACCGAGCCAGTCACCGACTTTTTCGGTGAGAAGCGGCACCGCCGCAAAACTCCGCAAGGCAGTAAGCAGAATATGCAGCAGGGCTGTGGCAGCCAAGCCCCAACGTTTTTTGCCCCGAAGTTCGGCTGCCAAGTAAATGTACAGAAAGTCCATGTGGATCAGGTAGACCCAGTTCAGCAGACCACTGTCGGCATTCAGCCCCGAAGCACTTTCCAGAAAGGTGTTGCAAACGCCTGACACTGCCGCCAATAAAAAGTATCCACTCAAGGGCAATAGCTTCCACAGCGGCTGCCCGGCCTGAGCACCAAGCACCAGCACCAAAAGCAGGCTTAGCGCCAACATAAGCCTTACCGTCACGGCGGTCATACACCAAACAACGCCGGTGGTCTGCACCACGGCATCGGAAAAACGGCTTGCCTGTGAGGGAAACACAGGTACGCGCAGCCCGTTTAGGGACGGCCCGTAGGTGACAATGCGAAGTGCTTTCCCTGCGCAGTCTAGCGGCAGCGGGATGCAAAGCCCGTTGTAGTTAATGCCGGCAAAATCTGCATTCTGCAAAAATACATCGACGCGGTTTTCTTGCTGCGGAAAATCCGTGTAGAGAAGTATATCCTCCAAAAACACCTGCAGACCCGCATTGAAGCAGCTAAACTGCAAAAAGCATCGTTCGCCTGGTTCCTCCATGATGCGCTCCGCTACAACAGGACCGGCGCCTTCCGCCGGTACGCCATCGATGTAGCCACCAAAACCGAACACAGGGTCGGTTTGCCCGGCTTCGGTGTAAAATGTCCAGCCACCCCGATCTGATGCCGTGCAATTCAGAAAGATGGATTGTTGCGCTTTGTCCGGTTGCGACAGACGAAACAAAAATAGCACGACCATTGTTGCCGCTGCGGTCAGCAGCACTCCGGCAGCGCAGAGATTTCTTTTTTGGGTGTTCACCGTCCCACCTCCTTGTTGCCTTAATTGTAGCAAAAACATAGAACGCGCACAAGCAGAGAAGCGCGGCTTCCTGCTAAACGACACGATTTTGCCCCTAAACGACACAGAAAAAAGACGAATAATATAGTAAAATAGATTATAGTAAGTTGCCATTGCGGTCTATGAAAATGTAACGGGAGGATCACAAGATGGACAAAAGATCTATATTCGAGCGAGGGTTTGCCATACTGCTGTCGGTTATTTTGATGGCGGCTTGCTTTCCGCTGTCAATCTTTGCGGAGGACACGACGCAAGGCCCGGATTTTTCGGGTACAAATCTAATGAATCTGGAAAACGTACAGCCCAGCGGCTATACGACGACCACCAACCCTTACGGCTATGACATTGGCGAGCCGTTTCTGATGGTAGAACAGAACGAGCTGATGTATCTGAATGCCTGGGACAATAAGGTTCGGCAGGCATCCTATTTTTCTATGGGATCAGAATCGGCGCTGAATACCTTCGCAAAGAACAAATCAGGCAGTAGCGGTACTTTTTCTAACCCCAACTACAAGCTGATGCAGGCGGTGTCCTTTGACCCTACCGGAAGTGGTCGCCGGGATCATGTTGCCTTTGTAGGTGTTGGGCAGGATAAAAAGGGCTATATGTGGGTCATTGACACCACAAAAGGAACGGATTCAGACCGCAGCCAGCTGGTAGCGATTGGCGACTTCAGCTATATGTTTGATGCAAGCGCTTTTAAGGTTCCGACCTACTCCAACCGCAGCTTCCTCAATATCGTGGCCGGTGACTTTGACGGTGATGGCAAGGAAAGCATCGTGGTCTATACCCCGGAGTCCTACAATGCCGGAGGCTGCCAGATTCAGCAGTGGGATTATGACGGTGACAACCTTTCCCCACGCGGCAAGAGTAACAGTCTGTTGATGGGCTATTATAACGACCATCCCTGGTATGATGTGGAGAGATCGGAGGGAAACCAGCGGCGCAAGCTGGGTGTCTCCATGGCCGTGGGGGACTTCAACGGCGACTGTGTGGACGATCTGGCGGTGCTGTCCTACTGTCACCGGCTGCCCAAAGACGAGGCCCAGATCGACTACTACCGTCCGGTGGTCAAGATCGTCTACGGTACAAAGGGGGATACCAGCTCCATCGTGACCAAATCCGCGGCACAGAGCGAGGAGTTCTACACCAGCAAGGGACGAAGCGGCGGGCGTGATCGCTATGAATTTCCTGTGGGAGCCTCTTTGACCTGCGGAGATTTTGACGGCGATGGTGATGTAGATCTGTTCCTCGCAGGTATGCTGGGGCAACTGGGAACATGGAAAAAAAACAACCAGCAGGTGAACGAAACCATCGACATGAAGGCCGGATATCTCTATATTGGGAAATTGAGCAATTCGGGAAACGGTTTTGTTAAGACTACCAATCAAACCATAGAGTCCAACGGCTGGACAGACGGCGGCTACCATAATGCCGATGATGTATGGCAACAGTTGGCTGTGGAGTCTGTTGCGATTAACGGCAAGGGGCGCGGCGCAAAGGAGCTGGTGTTCCTCAGCGGCACGCTCTATGATGCCAGCAACAATAAGCCTGTGGCGGTATATACCGGCGATTACTTCAAGAGTGCCGACGACGGCGCAGGCAGCACCACCAGCATCTCCAACTGTGACATCCAGTCCATTGCCGTGGGCAACTTCGATGGCAACAAAGCCGGGCGGGAACAGGTGGTGTTTACCATCGCCCTGAAGCACGCAAATAACAACCAGTCCCACCTGCTGACGGGCTATATGCGGGGCAAAAACTATAAGGATACAACGGTAAACGGCGAAATAAAGGAGTACGGAACAGCCGGCGGATATGACTGCCTTGTTCCTACGGACAGCTATGTGAACACCAATGCCCAGAATGCGGTCAGCTTTCTGGTTATCCCCGTGGACAAGAACAACGACGGTGTCCTTGCCAAATACCGGGGTGTAACCTACGCCTACACGGACCCGGATGTCAAGGCGGTCTTGCAGGCGGCGCCCTATTTTGATGAGGTAATGGATGCGGGCAATAACGAAACAGAGTATGTCCTGACGGAAAGCTATGAGCTGTCTGACTGGGACTCTGACAGCGTGTCCTTCAGTATAGGCTACAGCACCGAATTCAACTTCCTCGGCGGAAAGGCATCCATTGAAACAGGTTATGCACTGGACTGGACGAAGTCCTTCGAGCGTTCTCTGCACGAGGAGTGGAGTCAGAGCTTTTCCGCACAAGCCTACAACAGTGTTGTTGTCAGCCGTACACCGGTGTTCGTCTACGAATATGACATACAGAACGCGGACGGCACATGGAACGATAAAACTGTCATGCAGACTGCCATTCCGCAGGGACCTGTGTATGAGCAGCTTTCGGTGGATGCCTACAACAAGTTTGCCACAGAGTATAACAAGTACATGGCCGACCGCAAAGACAAACCGACCTGCTACCTGTTGGGGCAGATCGATCCCGCTGCCAACTGGATGGACGGCAACGAGGGCGACCCCTACCGCTATAACCATGATGGCTGGGGCACTTTGAATCCGGATATTCAGGCTTCCGCCATCAGCAAATCGGAGTTTGCTTTGGGCTATAACGGAACGCTGGATAAGGTGGCATGGACGAAGGAAAACACCACCACAAAAAGCGTAGAAATGTCCCACGGGTTTTTCTTCAACAGCTCCATAAAATGGGGCAGTGATAAGGTAGGAATGCACGGTGTCACCACAAGCCTTGAATATAGCGATGGCAAGGGAAATTCCACCTCCAAAGGCACTGCGGTGGGAGCGAGCTGCACCGTCACCAGTCTGGACAAGCAGAGCCTTGTGGCGGAAGGAATTCCCGCGCCTGTTGTAGACGCCTATCGATTCCATTGGACGCTGGGGCAGTGGCAGCGCCACCTGAGTGGTGCAGCGAACAACAAGACACCCTTTATCGGCTACAGTGTTACCAATCTTTCCTCTCCGCCGCGAGCCATCGACAATTTGGACAAGACAATAACCCGCGGCGAAGGCAACTTTGACCTGAAGCTTTCTTGGACAAAGCCGGACTGCAAAAACGGTCATCCGGAGATTACTGGCTACTATGTTTACAGCAAGGACGAAAGCGGTGCATATACAAAAGTATCCGAAAAGCTGCCTGCCGAAGCAACGGAATATGAGATCAAAGACCTTGACCTGAATGGCAAGTACACCTATGTAGTGACGACCGTAGCAACGGTAGACAGCAAGGATTATGAGAGCGTTTGGTCCAACGAGGCGCATTATCGCGCGGACGAAGCGCCTTACATCGGTAGCAATGGCAACTGGTGGGTCGGGGGAACCGACACCGGCGTAAAAGCGGCCGGTGACGACGGAAAGCCGGGCAAGGACGGCGAAACTCCGTATATCGGTGAGAACGGCAACTGGTGGATCGGCTTTACGGATACGAAAGTTAAGGCGGCAGGCACCGACGGTAAGGATGGTGAAAAAGGCGAGGACGGTGAAACGCCCTACATTGGCGAAAACGGCAACTGGTGGATCGGTGAAACCGACACAGGCGTAAAGGCTGTCGGAACGGATGGTGCAGACGGCACGAACGGTGCGGATGGTCTGACCCCCAGCATCGGCGAAAACGGCAACTGGTGGATCGGTGAAACCGACACAGGCGTAAAAGCTGCCGGAACGGACGGTACAAACGGCACGAACGGTGCGGATGGTCTGACCCCCAGCATCGGCGAAAACGGTAACTGGTGGATCGGTGAAACCGACACAGGCGTAAAGGCTGTCGGAACGGATGGTGCAGACGGCACGAACGGTGCGGATGGTCTGACCCCCAGCATCGGCGAAAACGGCAACTGGTGGATCGGTGAAACCGACACAGGCGTAAAAGCTACCGGAACGGACGGTACAAACGGCACGAACGGTGCAGACGGTCTGACCCCCAGCATCGGCGAAAACGGCAACTGGTGGATCGGCACTACCGATACCGGCGTCAAGGCTGCCGCAACGGATGGTGCAGACGGCAAGGACGGCGCAGACGGAACAAACGGTGTCGATGGTCGAACACCGCAGCTCAAAATCGGTGATGATAACCTCTGGTATGTTTCCTATGACAATGGTCAGAATTGGGAATCTCTCAATGTGAAAGCTACCGGAGAAATGGGAGCGACAGGTGCCCAAGGCGAAAAAGGCGACAAGGGTGACCAAGGCGAGCAAGGCATTCAGGGGGTCCAAGGTGAAAAGGGCGACAAGGGTGACCAAGGCGAGCAAGGCATTCAGGGTGTCCAAGGCGAAAAGGGCGACAAGGGTGACCAAGGCGAGCAAGGCATTCAGGGTGTCCAAGGTGAAAAGGGCGACAAGGGTGACCAAGGCGAGCAGGGCATTCAGGGTGTCCAAGGTGAAAAGGGCGACAAGGGTGACCAAGGCGAGCAAGGCATTCAGGGTGTCCAAGGCGAAAAAGGCGATGCCGGTGCCGATGGCGCTTCCGGGCAAAATGGCACCAATGGAATTAACGGAAAAAACGGTGTAAATGGTCAAGACGGACAAAACGGTCAGGATGGCAAGGATGGACAGGATGGTACTGCCGGGCGCGGAATAGACAACGCCATGATTGATAACGACGGCTACCTAATTCTTACAATGACCGATGGCACGACCATCAATGCCGGTCTTGTACGCGACACTTCCGCTGTGGCAAACAAAGAAGCAAATGACTCTGCTACGGCAAAATCGCTTGCGACAGCGGCTGTTGGTCTTTCCGGTGCATCTTTGCTATGGAACATTGCAATGCTTGCACTCTCCATCACCATGAAAAGAAAGCACACAACTTTCCACAGATGATACAGTATAAACAATAATGAAGCAGTCTTGAAAGTGCCAAAACACTTTCAAGACTGCTTTTGTCAGGATAACCGATTACTTATTGTTTCTTCTCTTGCAGACAAACCATATCCATAGGATTCACACGCACACCATTCTGCATAACCTCAAAATGCAGGTGGAAACCTGTGCTGTCGCCGGTATTGCCTACATAACCTATAACCTGCCCTGCCGTCACGGTTTCGCCCGCCGTGACGGCTGTTGCTATCATGTGGGCGTACCTCGTGGAAAGCCCGGCACCATTGTCCAACAGAACTTGGTTGCCATAGCTATTGTTCCAGCCGGAAATGATTACCGTACCGCTGTGGGCAGCTAAGATGGGTGTGCCTTCCGGCGCGGGAATATCCGTGCCGCGATGCCCGGCATTGCCGAAGGCGTCCACTTCCCCGAAGTGGCAGGATATATAAGTGTGCCCCGGCAGCGGCCAGCACAACTCGCCATCGGCAACAGCAATCCCACCGCACAGGGCAAGCAGGCTGGGGCGCATTTCCTCGGAAAGCAGCTGGTGCAAAATGTCCCGCTGGTCTTGCGTAAAGCGGTACAAATCTGCCAGCGCGTCCACCGATTTGCTGCTGACCGCAATGTGCAGAATGTACTCCGTGACCGGCTCCGGGTCGGGTTCGTCCTCGGTCGGTTCCGGCGTGGCGGTCACCTCCTCCACCTCTGCGCGGATTTCGTGCATCGCCCAAAAGGTGTCTTGAATCAACCGCTTCTTTCCCTCGTCTATGACGATGACATCGCCGTCGTTGTTCAGGTTGTTCTGCACAGCAAAGACGGCCAACACTTCGGGCCAGTAGCTCGCCCAAGTGTGACCGTCCTCGTAGTCGTATTCAATCGTGGTTTTGCTGCACTCCGGATGGACGGATACGATGTCATTGATGGCCGCGCCGAAGTCGGCATTGGTTTGGGCAACGATTTCGGCAATGCGGATGCTGTTCGGGTCGCCGGATTCATCGGCAAACAAGATGTCCATCGGTGAGCCGATCACCGCCGCGGCCACGCCTATGACCATCGCCAGCAACAACACCACGCCGCCTGCGCCAATCAGCGCCATCAGCGAACCGGCTGCGCGCCGTATCGTGCGCGCCAGTATCGCTTTCAGCCGCAGCCAGGCAGCTTGCAGCACCGTGCGAACTCTGCCAAGCGCGGCTTGTCTAATGCCTCCACCGTGAAAGACAGGGGCTGTATCGGGCAGTCTGACGCCGCTGCCAAGCACCGTGCCGCCCGCCTGCTTTTGCAGATGGCGGCGCACCGTTTTGCGCGTGAGGTGTTGGCGTTTCAGCGCCTGCATTTTGTCACGGTAGAAATCGGGAGTTCTGACTTCTCGCTGATCCAACGCCTTCTGCCGAAAGCGTTGGCTCTTGAAGGTTTCTCTCTTGTCAGCGGATTGCCCCAAGGAGGCATTTTCTGTTTCAGCGGGCTGGGCAACATGTGTGGTTGGCACATGCTGGCGCTTTTCCTGCAAAATCCGGAACTGACGGTAGCTGATTCGTCCTGTGTCCAGCACCTTGCTTTGCAGGTTCTCTGCCGCGTGTGCAGCTTTTTCGGAAACAACCGTCTGGGCGTATTCTTCCGGCGTCTGATGTTCGGTATCTGCTGCTGATTCCGCCTGCCGCACTGTCTGCTTTCGCTTGGCTTCAGCTTTTTGCAATGCCGCGCGTATCAGCCGCTTGCGCTTATACTCCATAGTCAGCGCTCCCCACGGTTGGCGGCGCTGCGCTCCTGCATCAGGCGTTTATACTGGTCAGGGGTGCATTTCATCGGCATAATGCCAATGGGGGTCGGCAAGAACAGCTCCGGGTCACGAAACAGCTTTTCGTAGTGCCGGAACTGCTTGTCGGTCAGGCTGCAAAACTCCTCCCCGGAAAAACCGCAGATAAAGAAATTGCCCGCGATTACATCGTAGTCCTCAATGCAGCGGTTCAGCGGCAGGCCGTCCACCTTGCCCGAATCGTTGCAGATAAGCGCCACATTGTCCTTTGACCACGGGTATACGGCTTGAATATCTCCGCCGACAAGCCGCTGAAGGGGGTGCAGCTCATTTGCAACGAACTGTTCTTCCGGATACTTGCCCGGCTGAACATACAGAATACGGATTTTGTTTTCGTTAGACATTGTAATAACTCCTTTTTTGACAAGAAAATACCGCCGTATCGGGTGATACAGCGGGGGTAACAAAGAATATGTGTATTCATACATTAATACGGCGTGGCTCTGCTTACCGGGACATCAATCACTTTTACCATACAATACGCCTTTCAAATAAATAAGCCTAACCGAAAGAAAAAGCCCGGCAAGCCAAAAACTTGTCGGGCCAAAAGCAAATTTACTTTTTTTCTATCCAACCAAGGAATATCTGCTGTTTTTGTATATCACTGTCATCGAGGTCTTATTTCTTATCGTTCACTGCTCACGCAGAAAATTCAAGAAGGTTTGGATGCCGCCGCCAAGTTTCTTTACCTGTCCGGGTCTTACGCCCTTCAGGTCGGAGACATCGTAGAAATCGCCGTTTTGGGTCGTTTGGGTCAGCATACCGGCATCACTGCCGAAGATGGAATCCGTGACGCCGATAAACTCATCGCCCCAGAAGCAGCAATCCTCGGCAGCAAAGCCGAAACTCGCAAACAACGCATCGACATTGTCGCTTTTGCCGGTGGGGCCGACCTCCAGATATTTTGCATCGGTTGTGGCGCGCAGCGGCATTTCCGGCGTACCGAAGGATTCTGCCATCGCAATGACCGTTTCAATACTGTCAATGCCGTGCTGCTGCAGGATGTGCTGCAGGCGGGCGGCCTCACCCTCCTGTAAAAACAGATTCTCGCCGCGGTTGTTGGCGGGCATCAGGTCGATCTTGCAGTAATTCGGTCGGCTGAAAACAATATCGGTGTTCATGCCGTATTTTTCCAACAGCTCGCGGTGGATGCGGTAGCAGGCATCGTGTACGGCAAGGATGCCCTTGGCATCCGGCACGCGGTCAACAAGAATGATCGGCTGGCCTGCGGCATCATACCCATAGTCGAACGCACCGCGCCCCAGACCAAGGTACAGGTTTTCCAGCTGCTTCGGCGTAAAATAGCTGTGCAGCTTTCCGCCTGCAATGTTCTCGTAGGTCGTACCGCTGACTATGCAGAGCTTTACCCCTTTATCCAGCAGCGGGCGCATCGCGTTGACGGCATCCTCGACAGGCGCTTTGCGGGAGAGAACCGCTGTGCCGTCCCAATCAAAAAAGATTGCTTTATAGTGCTTCATGGCAGGTTGCCCCTTTCTCGGTCAGTTCGTAAGGCTTGCCCTCGACAAGGAAGTTGACAGCATCGCCGCTTTGCAGCGTGATGGTCCAGCCATCCGGCAGCACATCCACCGCCAGCACGGACTCTTTGATTTTCACTGTGAAGTGATAGCCGTTCCACGCTTCGGGAATATAGAATTTGAACTCCGGCACGCCGTTTACAAGACGCAGACCGGCAAAGCCAAAGACAATGCTCTGCCATGTGCCGGCCATATTGGCGGCATGGATACCGGCGTAGAAGTTGTCATGGTAATCATCCAGATCCATACGGGCAGACTGGGCAAAATAGGTATAGGCGTCCTCGTGGCGTCCGATGCGGCTTGCCAGAATACCGAAGATGCAGGTGGAAAGCGAAGAATGATGCAGCGTTACGGTCTGATAGAAGTCGTAATTGCGCAGCAGCTCCTCATCGGTAAACAACGCACTGTACAGCATCATACCCATGATGGCATCCGCCTGCTTGCTCATTCGCTGGCGGTAGATGAACAATGGGTGATAGTTTTCGTACAGAAGGTGCCGCTTTTCGGGAGGAATACGGGAATCGTCCCACGGCTTGCGAAGCATAAAGCCATCGTCCTGCAAATAGACCTGCCGCTTTTCATCGTAAGCAAAATACATAGCATCGGCAGTCTTTTTCCACTGGGCAGGCTCGTCCGGGTCGAGATGAATTTTTTCGATCAGCTTTTGGTAAGCATCGGGGCGCTGTTCTTTCAGCGTTTCCAGCGCTTTGACGGCGGCATACAGGTTCTGCTGCGCCATCAGGTTCGTATAGAAGTTATTGTCCACAATGGCATTATACTCATCGGGACCGGTCACGGAGCAGATGCAGTATTTGCCGCCGCGGCACTCGGCAAAGCAGCCTACATCCGCCCAGACGCGGGCCGTTTCGCACAGAACCTCGGCTGCTTTGTCGGCAAGGTAGTCAATATCGTTGGTGACAGCAACATAGAGCTGGAACGCATAGGCCACATCTGCATTGATGTGGTACTGCGCCGTACCCAGCGGGAAGTAGGTAGATGCTTCCTCGCCGTTGATGGTGCGCCAAGGATACAATGCACCGATGGGATGCCCCAGTACACGGGCACGGTCGCGCGCTTTATCCAAGGTGCTGTAGCGGTAGTCCAGCAGACTGCGCGCAAGCTCCGGCTGGGTATAGACAAAGACCGGCAGAACATACATTTCGGTGTCCCAGAAGTAGTGACCCTCATACCCTTCGCCGGACAAGCCTTTGGCACCCATACCCGTTCTGCCATCACGTCCCGATGCCTGCATGATGTGATACAGGTTGAAGCGCAGTCCCTGCTGCAGAGGCACATCGCCGTCCACGCGAATATCGGCAGTCTCCCAGAAATGTTCCATCAGGGCAGCGTGGGCGGCAAACTCCTTATCATATCCGTCAGCGGCAAAGGCAGTCAGTTCCTCATTCACAAACGGGAGCATGGCGTCCTTGTCCATATCGAGGGAGTCGGTGTAGACGGTCAGCTTTTCCAGTGTGATCGTGTGACCCTGCTTGGCGGCAAAATCGTATTCGATCCAAGCATCGACATCGTTTGCCTGATGCCGGGTCGCAGCTGCTGCCTCCGAGAGCAGATGCACCGAGCCGCAGGCCATCGCCAGCTTGCTGTTGACAGCGGTGCTTTGGCAGGTCATAGTTTTGTCATCGGCGGTCAGTGCATCGGGCAGCAGATGACGTCCAAACGGACCGTAGTCCACCAGCGGATTTGTGGTACGAGTATGGTTTTCCACATCGGCGTCCAGTGCGCTGTGCAGCGTCAGCGTACCGCTGAAGTTCACGGGGGTAACGCTGTAGCGCTGTGCCATGCGGTTTTTGTGAGCAAGGCTGACAAAGCGGATATTTTCCACCCGGACAGTTTTACCGTTGGGGGAGGTCCATTCAAAGCCGCGCACGACCTGGCCGTGCTTCATATCCAGTGTGCGGCGGTAATTTTGCAGTGTGCCGGTACGGATGTCCATAGGCTCACCGTCAACCACAAGACGAATCGTCTTGCAGTTTGGCACATTCAGGATCGTCTGGCTCTCGGTCGGGAAGCCGAAGTTCCACTCGCCGTAGCGGACGTGCTCCTGCTCGTACAGACCATTGAGGAAATTGCCCTCCAAGCCGTGCTGCTCGTCAAAATCGTAGGCTTCCTCATGGGTGCCGCGGGTGCCGATATAGCCGTTGGAAAGCGCAAACGTCGTTTCGTTGCGGTAGTTCATCGCAAGATCAAGGTGATCCTCCGTTACATTCCAAGGCTCAAAGGGATAAATTGGGGTCTTGTTGGTATCCATTGCAACTTCTCCTTACAGGTCTACTTTCCAGAATACCTCGTCTGCTTTTACAAACGAATACAGAAAATCCACGGCATCCGGCTTTAAGGCCGTTTTATGGCAGGAAATGGCGCGGTGCTTGAGGTTCTGCGCCAGATCTTCGTTCAGCATTTCCTGCGGAACGGGCAGAACGATACGATTCTCCCAGCGCAGTGTACTGGCACTTTCCAGCCCCTCTGGGCAGGTCAGCGGACGAACACCGTCACGCAGCGGCCAGTTTTCATCCCCTGCGGGCGAATGGACAATGCCGGTATAGAGGGTCGGAACTTTTTTGCCAGCCTCACGGCGGCTGCGCAGTTCATCGCAGATAAACTGGTACAGCCCGCTGTGGTCACCGTGGGTATCGCAAAGTGCCGTGGTAATGATGCTGTCCGGTTCGATTTCGTCGAGTACGGCTTTCAGATCCTGCACAAAGCCGGCTTTTGTATACGGCGCAGGCTTACCGAAATGCTGCGCGTGGAAATCCGGCTTTTCGGGCAGACCGTAGGTCTCCGTGCCGCAGTGGGAGGGATGAACCTTGTTCTCATCGGTTTCATCATACAAACCCGCAAGAAAGCTCTCCGCCCGCGGCATACCGGTGTCAGCATAGCCAAGGAATGTCACCTGCTCATTCGGAACCCCCAGCATTTCCACGCCCGCCAGTGTTTCACGCAGACGCGCATAGCCTACGCTGTGGTCGTGGCAGCCGTAGTCGCCGTTGGTCACCATTACCACATGGGGGTTCAGCCCTGCGTGGGCAGCCGAATACAGCACACCAGCCGTCAAAAGCAGTTCATCGTCCTGATGGGGAACGATTACCATGATTTTACCAAAATCCGTGATTTTGATTTTCAATTACCCCTTCACAGCACCGGCAGCAACACCGGCAATAATATACTTCTGCATGAACAGATAGAAGATCATCAAAGGTGCAACGCCCAGCATCATCATCGGGAACATAGCCGTCCAGTCGGTGGAGAACTGACCGATGTTGCGGGAAACTTCCTGCAGGATAACATCATTGGCACGGCTCTGCAGGAAGAGCAGCGGGGTCATAAACTCGTTCCAGACATTCAGCGTAACGATGATGATAACGGTAGCCATTACCGGCTTGAGCAGCGGAAATACGATGGTGAAGAACTTTTGCATCGTGCCGCAGCCGTCGATTTCAGCAGCCTCCTCCAGTTCAACAGGCACCGTAGAGTGAACGAATTCACGGAAGAGGAACACCGCCTGCGGCATATTCACAGCCACATCGACAAGAATGACGGCGAAGGGGCTGTTCATCAGATGCAGCGCCTTGACGATTTTGTACAAGCTGACAATGTTCATCTGAAATGGCACGACCAGACCGGCCAGAAAGAACAGGAACAGCCGACCGCCGAGCTTGGAGCTTGTGCGCGCCAGTGCATACCCGGCCATACTGCCGAACAGCACGATGAGAAAGACGCTCATTGCCGTGATAAACAGTGTGTTGGCAAACGCACGGGGAAATTCCATCTTCTGCCATGCGTCGATATAGTTTTGCAGATTGATAGCACTGGGCAGCGCCAGCGGGCTGGCGGTAGCCTCCGCGGGGGATTTCAGCGTTGTGACGATCAGATAGTAAATAGGGACAGCCCAGAGAACAGCGAGCAAGACCATCAATGTTTCGGTAATGATCAGGCCGCGTCTTTCAAATTTACGCGTATTCATTGAATAGAGTCACTCCATTTCTGCATAATCGTGTTCATGATAGCACTCAAAATCATAACGACAACGAAGAAGCAAACGCCGAACGCCGCGCCCTGATTGTAGAAGCCGTCCGAGATGCCCTTGCGCATCATGACCATCATAACGGTCTGGGTGGCATCGCCGGGGCCGCCGCTGGTCATCGAGTAGATGACATCGAATGCCTTCATGCCGCCGATCAAACCGGTGACCGCCACGATCTTAACCGAGGGGCACATCAGCGGCAGGGTGATACGGAAAAAGCGGGTGAAGCCGCTGGCACCGTCGATCTCAGCTGCCTCGTACAAATCGCCCGAGATGCTCTGCAGGTTGGCAAGGAAGATGACCATGGCCCAGCCGGTCCACTGCCAAATCTGCGTGAGCAGGACAGAGTAAAGTGCGTTTTGCGAGGTGAAAAAGTTGAAAGTCGGCAGCCCCACCTTAGCCAGCAGGTTGTTGATAAGGCCGTAGTTGGAGGAGGAAAGGATAAAGTTCCACAGGTAGCCGATAATCAACGAGGAGAATACCGCCGGGAAAAAGAAGGTTGCGCGCAGCAGATTGCGGGTGCGCAGCTTCATATTCAGGATGACAGCCAGCGGCAGACCCAGCACAACCTGCGCTCCGGTCAGCACCACGGCGTAAATCAGCGAGTTTTTAATGGCTGTGCGCATCAACGGGGAGCCAAGGACTTTTATGTAGTTTGCAAGGCCCGTAAAGTGCAGATTTACGGGGTTCATATCGGTATAATCGGTAAAGCTGTAATAGATCGTAAACAGGAACGGCACAATGCTGAACACCAGATACACGATCAGCGCCGGTGCCACAAACATGGCGAAGTATTTGCCCAACGAACCGGGCACATACTTCTTTTGGGTCTTAGTAGGCATTTCTGACCTCCGTTTTTTGAAAAAAAGAGCCTCAAACCCTCGATTGAAAGTTTGAGGCTGTAGTTACGGATCGGATTACTTGCTCAGCAGCTCAGCAACGGCAGCATCGACATTGGAGAGCGCGGCGGAGAGGTCTTCCTCGCCCAGCAGGTACTTCTGCATCTCGGTGCCGTAATCCTCGTGGGCACCAGCAGCAGCGCCCCACTCGTTCCAGGGGCAGTAGACATTGCCGGCGTTGATGGCAGTGGAAACGCTGGAGTAGACCTCAGGCAGGTCGAAGGAAACACCGCTCATGTAGGAGGAACCGCCCTGGTTGTTCTCCCACAGGGCCTTCTGACCTTCCTCGGTAGCGATAGCAGCCAGAACCTTGAGGGCTGCTTCCTTGTTGGCGCTGTTCTCGTTAACGGCGAAGCCGCAGCCGGGGCCGCCGATCAGCCAGCCGGCGCTGGCCTTGGTGCCGTAGAAAGGCATCATGTTGAGGTTGAGGTCGGGGTTCTTGGACTGGATGGCCTCCAGATCCCACGGGCCGGAGCAGAACATAGCGGCATTGCCGGTGGCGAACTCTTCGAGAGCCTGATCGTGGTCGATACCGGTCATATCGGTGGTGTAAACACCGCTGGTGATCATCTCGCTCCACTTTTCGAGGTACGGATTCCAAGTGCCGTTCAGAGTAGCCTGACCCTCGCGATATTTGCCGCCAAAGTCTTTGCCCTCATCAGTGGAGAGGTACTCGGCAGTGACAAACGCCATGGAGTTCTTCAGCATCGGCTCCCAAGATTTCAGACCGGCAGCCAGCGGCTTGATGCCGAGGTCTTGGAACTTCTTGCAGACATCAAGATACTCGTCAAAGGTAGTGGGCAGTGCAATGTTGTTCTGCTCGAACAGATCAACATTGTAGTAGATGCCCTCGAACCAGGAGATGCCGGGCAATGCGTAAGTCTTGCCGTCATAACTGTAAACGGAAGTGCCGGCATCAGAGAACTTCGCGCCGAGGTCGCTCACATCGGCCAGATAGCCAAGTTTTGCGTGCTTCAAGGCAGAAGCGGGAGATTCGCAGATGATGTCGGGACCTTCACCGGCAGAAAGCTGGGTATCCACGATGGTGTCGTAGTTGGAGTTGTCGATGAACTGATACTCGATCTGAACATCGGGAACAGCCTCGCCCAGATAGTCAAGCAGTGCCTTGACGGTGTCCTCGCTGTTCCAGTAGGTCATGCGCAGCGTAACCTTGTCACCGGATGCGGTGCTTTCTGCCGTAGTGCTGCTGGCAGTGCTCTCAGTGGCGGTGCTGCTAGAGGTGGCGGTAGAGGAGCCACCGCAGGCGGCGAGGGACAGAGCCATCGACGCTGCGAGCACGGATGCGATTGCTTTTTTCATGTTTGTTTTCCTCCTTGCAGTGTGTTCTGCTTTCGATGGCTTTATTGTACCCGAAATGTCCAAAATGCGAAATAGAACATTTTTTCGAAAACTAACACTATTTTACAGAACACCCCACCGACAGAAATTGTATCGGTGGGGTGCAATCAGGTTTCAGATGGCAGGTCTTTTTCCAATGTGCGGTTCAGTTTCAGCGTAAAGCAGGTCTCGCCGTCCTCTGTGATAGAGGGGAAAAGTCCGCTGCCGGGACCGTAATACAGCTCAATGCGTTCACAGATATTATAGATGCCGTACCCCGTGCCGGGGGTGCGCATGACTTCGGCCACCTTTTGCAGGTCGATAGCGCCGCCATTGTTGATGACGCAGAACACGATGAACTCATCCTCGCCGCGGCATTCGATGCGGATATGCCCTTTTCCGTCCTCCTCTTCATACTCTAAGCCGTGCTTGACGGCATTTTCCACGATGGGCTGCAGCATGAAGTTGAGCATCCGGTAATCAAGCTGGCTTTCCTCAATGTCGTATTCGGCATCAAAGCCGTTGTCATGGGTCAGCTGCTGGATACGCACATACGCCTTGATGTTTTCCAGCTCCGAACGCACCGTGGTCAAAGGCTGACCGTTGTTCAGGCAGGTGCGGTAGAATTTTGCCAGCAATCCCGTTATCTCGCTGATGTCATCATTGCCGGAGCGCAGCGCCTTCCACTTGATGTTGGACAGACTGTTGTACAGGAAATGCGGGTTGATCATCGCCTGTAGGGCGCGCAGCTCACTGGCTTTCTTTTCGATCTCCATCGTATAGACCTGATGGATCATATCATTCAGCCGGTGCGTCATCTGCCCCATGCTGTTTGTTACTACACCGATTTCATCGGTATCCGTGGTAGAAAGTTCCTTATCCAGATGCCCTTCTGCCACATATTCTGCGTACTCCTGTAATTTCAGGATGCGGCGGGTCAGGGCTGTAGCCAACAGGTTAATGACTGCAATGGAAAGGAACAGGCAAATCAACACCACCAAAATCGTTGTATTCAAAATCGGCTGCAATTCTTTCGTGATGTTCGCTTTGTCCAGATAGTAATAAATGCTCCAGCCGCTGACTTCCATACGGCTGCTATAGAGCAGCCCCTGCTCCAGGTCGGCAGACTCCGTGTTTTCTTTTGCCAGCTGTTGTACGGCCTGATCCAGTGAAGTCACGCCACTGTCTTTTGTGTACACAATCTGACCGTTCTCATCAGCGATAAGAATACCGTTGTCCAGATAATCCATACTGTCGGCGGCATCCAGAAGCGATGCCGGATAGCAGAACATCCGGAAAACAGCAATCACCTCACTGCTGGAATGGGTATCCAGTATAGCACGGTTTGCACAAATCTCTGAGCCGTCATAGGTCCAATGGGTTGCATAACTGTCAAGTGCCTGTTGATACCAGTCTTTCTGTACGGTTTGCTCGTCCACAGGACGCAGAAAGTTTCCGACTTTATCCCGTACCTTTGTGGAGTACACCTCCATTCCCTTGATATAGGAATCTCCTGCAATAAAGTACCAGAACGTCGGCTCTATCGAGGTGTTCATCACCTGCGCCATTGCAACAGCGTCATAGCCGCTGTTTTCCAGCGCGTCGCGGAAGGTCAGATTATAGGCAAGAAATCGTATCGTGGAGGCTTCGCGTTGAAAGCGTGTGTCCAGCTCAGAGGTCAAACGGGTCAGATTGCTTTCCATGGTGCTGCGTATTTGGCGCTCGGTGTTTTCCTTCGACTGCTGGTAGCTGTAAATGCCCAGCACAAGGATCGGCACCATAACCAGAATGCTGAAGCTGATCAGCAGCTTACTGCGAATAGGCAGCTTATAGGCGAACCATTTATACAATGCTTTCATCGCGTTCGCCCTCCCTGTACTGGCGGGGCGTTACGCCGAAATAGTTCTTGAACAGCTTATTGAAGTAGGAGGGGTTGTCGTAACCGCAGTTCTTGGCAATTTGGAAAATTTTCAAATTGCCATCTGCTACCATGCGCCGGGCCTTGTACATACGCAGGTCTGTGATGTATTTGATAAGATTCTGCCCCGTCATCTGCTTAAAGATGTAACTCAGGTACGAAGGCGTAATATATACTTTTTCCGCGATGTATTCCAGGCTTAACGGTTCGCCGTATTCGGCATCCACAATTTTCTGCACCTGACGAATGATAGCGGAGCTGTCCTCCGTTTGCGGTTCTGGTGTTCCCTGCAAAGATGCCATGATTTCTTCCAGCACACCGCACATGGCTGCTGCCGTATTACAGCTTAAAATCCGATTGATACCGCGCCCAATCTCGTTGAGGTCCTGTATGCCGTAAGCACGGTACATCTGCGCGAGCAGATCATACAGGACATGATACATATACATCTTGCTCAAAGAACGGTTCTGCCCAAGCTGCTGTATCAGGCGTTGTACCGCGGATAGAAAAATCTCCGGGCGATGTTCGTTCAGCGCGGCCTGCACCTCGGCACGGAGCTTTTCTATGGCTTCCGCATAGTAGCTGACCGACGCACCGATCTCCTTCTCCAAAAGGAGCGCATCGGGTGCTTCATACAGTTCGTTGCGAATTCTTGACAACGCCTGCGCACGGGCAGAGATATTCTCCAAACCGGCAAAATCTATGCCCAGCAGCAGCGAGGCTTCGCAGCCATTCTGCCGGAGCTTTTCCTGTATACCTTTCAGCTTATCGCCCAGACGGTCTGACAAATCATACTTGCTGTAAAAGAGGACGAAGGCTTCATCGGGGTACGTATTGATGTATTCAAACTTATACTGCGTGCAGTCCTTCAGTATTTGACAAAACGCATCTTCATGGGTAGCAAAATAATCATTCTCGGTCTGCACATGAAGCAGGCAAAGCGTCTGCCCGGGAAACAGTTCTTCCGTACTATGTGCTTTCCCCAGGCCTGTCCCTGTCACAAGGCGGAATAAAAGCTGCTGACGATATTCCTCGCCGCGCTGCTGCTCGTCCTTTTTCTTTTCAGCCAGCTCGTCACACTGTGCCAGAATCTGTGCCATAACGCGCTGGAATTCATCGACCTCGATGGGTTTCAGCAGGTAGCTGACCGCCTGTGCAGCCATTGCTTTTTTGGCAAATTCAAACTCCCCGTAGGCGCTGAAAACAAGGATGCGCACATCGGGGTATTTTTCAAAGGTATGCCGCGCCAGCTCCAGCCCGTCCATCTGCGGCATTTTTACATCCGTAAGTAAAATGTCGATGGGGTGGGTGCGCATATATTCAAGCGCCGTTTTCCCGTTGGTTGCCTGTGCGACCTCCAACGGGAGCTTATATTTTTCAATCAGGAAGGAAATGCCCTCGCGCTCGATGGATTCATCATCGACGATCAAAATCTTATACATCTTGCACCCACTCTGTCTAATTTAGAGGGATAGCATTTTGCCCTTTTACATTTAAGTATACAGTATGCGCAAAATTATTCAAGGCACATTCTTAAATTATGTGGATTATTCTGCACAATGGCTACCGGAATGCCCGTACACCACTATTGCGGTACGACCACTAGCTGCAAGGGGTTCATTCTCACGCTATTTTGCATTACCTCAAAATGCAGGTGGTTGCCGTAGCTGTCATTCCAGCCGCTGACCAGCACCGTGCCGCCGTGGGCAGCTAAGATGGGGGTACCCTCCGGCACAGGAATGTCCGTGACGCAGTATCCGGCTCCTTATGCGTTAGACGAGGACGCTTGCTTGGCGGCCACCTTCGCCGCCACAAACCACCGTCCATCTTCAAACCACAATTCGCGCTCTTTGCCTTGAATCATACAGGTATAGCGGTCCCCAACGCCGCCCACATCGGCGGCGCGGCGGCAGATGTCCTTGATTTTGTCGATTTTGTAGACCTGCCCTTTATCAAAAATAATTTGCAAGGGTCGCAATCGTCCCTCGGTGCTGAAGCGCACATCGACTTCCACATAGCGCTTTTCTCGTTGAATCATTTACGATGCTTCCTATGCCTATGCCGTATGAAAATACCCGACCGGGTGGATGTTGTTGTCGTTGTAGGCGTTAATGCCGCCCAAAGCAGGGGCTGTGTACACGACCGCCCGCTGTACACTGCGGTAGCCGTAGCGCTGGCGCAGGGTATCCACGGCTTTGTCGATGTGCTCCAGCTTCTCGCGCTTTTCCTCATTGGAGAAAAAGCCCAATTGTACTGCACAGTCTGCAGGGCACAGGTCGGCACCGCGCACGCCGATGCCGCGCAGGGGTTTCGGCCACGAATAATTGCGCTTGAATAAATCAAAGGCAATGCGGGCAATTTCGATGCTTACATTGGTGGGGTTATCCAGCTTTCGGCGGCGCGTAAAGCCGGACAGTTCATTGTCCCGCACATAAATCTCCACTACATTGCACTTGCTGCCGAGGTCGCGCATACGCATGGCAACGCTTTCGGAGAGCAGCACCAACATCAGCCATACATCCTCATCTGTGGTCAAATCGCGCGGCGTTGTAGCACTGTTGCCAACGCTCTTGATGGCGGTATGCGCATTTTGTTTGGCAACAGGGGTCTGATCCAGCCCCCGCGCAAATGCAGAGAGCGTATAGCCCATCACACCAAACCAACCCTTGAGGACTTCAGGGTTCGTTTCCGCAAGCTGACCGATGGTGCGGATGCCGTAACTGCCGAGCTTGCGCTGTGTGGCATTACCCACATACAAAAGGTCACCCACCGGCAGCGGGTAGACAATTTGCTTATAGGTATCAGGCTTGATGACCGTTATGGCATCGGGCTTTTTATAATCGCTGCCGAGTTTCGCGGTGATTTTATTAAAGGAAACTCCAATGGATACTGTAATTCCCAGCTCCCGCTTAATGCGTTCACTGATTTCCTTGGCAATTTTTACAGAGTCCCCGAACAATCCCAGACTGCCCGTAATGTCCAGCCACGCTTCATCCAAGCCAAAGCTCTCCACTTGGTCGGTGTAGTCACGGAATATCTCGCGCACATAGCTGCTGTACTTCTGGTACTTGCCGTAACTGGCGGGAACCACAATCAGGTCGCGGCAATGCTGCATTGCCTCCCAGATAGGCATTGCCGTTTTCATGCCCATCCGCTTGGCGGGGTAACTGGCGGTAAGTACAATGCCGTGCCGTGCCTCCGGGTCGCCGCATACGGCAATGCTTTTTCCGCGCAGTTCCGGGTGTTCCTGCATTTCTACGCTTGCGTAAAAGGAATTGCAATCGCAATGCAGTATGTGCCGCTGTCCCATATCGTTTCCACCTCCTATACGCCTATTGTAACACCACAATGTTTCACTTTTAAGTTTGATTCGCTAAATTTCAAATGAAAATCCGTGTAATAGTACGTTTGACTTTACATACAAAAGGCAGTACAATATAGCTGAGGTGATATACCGTGAGCAACTGGAATAAGCGTATTCGTGCCGCGCGTGAGGCGCAGAAGATGACCCGTGAGATGGTCGTACAGAAAATGCAGCAGTTCCTGCCGGAATCCGAGAAGGCTGTGACCACACGTTCCTTGATTTCGTGGGAGGCCGGCGAGCGTGAACCCCGCGTCACCGTGGGTGTGGCGTTGGCAAAGGCTTTGGGGTTTGAGGATGTGGCAGATTTATATCTGGATTCTGAACCCAAACTGAATCCGACGGGGCAGCAGCGTCTGGGGGAATACCGTTCCATGCTGCTGCACACGGCAGAGTTTACCGAGAAACCGGAACCGACTCTGCGGTTGCTGCCGGTCTATTTACAGCCCGCCTCTGCCGGTACCGGGCAGTGGCTGGACGATGATGCCCAAGAGATGACCGAAGTGGACGAATCCGTGCCCGCCAGGGCGGAGTTCGGCGTTCGCATCGCTGGTGACAGTATGGAGCCGCGCTTTGTGAACGGGCAAACCGTATGGGTCAAGGCTGCACAAGATGCCAACAACGGCGATATTGTGCTATGCACCCTGAACGACCAAGGCTATTGCAAAAAGCTGCGCAAGGACAAAAACGGCATTGCGCTAATCTCGCTGAATAAAAAATACGCCCCCATCCCTGTGCGGGAGGAGGACGAATTCAGAATCGCCGGTATTGTAGTAGGATAAGAAAGGAGCGCTGCGTATGTGTGGACGATATCAGTTTTCTGCCGATGAATATAAAGAGATTCGCCGGATCGTGCGCGATGCACAGCGCCGTAGCGAGGGTAACGAACTCAATTTCCCAATGGCAGGAGATATTTGCCCTTCACAGGTGGCACCGGTGCTGGTTTCTCGCGGGGAGAAAATCGTGGGCGAGTTCCAGCAATGGGGACTGCCCGGTTTTCGCGGCAGGCAGCAAATTATCAATGCGCGCGCCGAAACGGTGACGGAAAAGCCTATGTTTCGCCGCAGTATTGCCTTCCAGCGCTGCGTGATCCCTGCCACCGGCTTTT
>ERZ791884.780-NODE-780-length-28378-cov-4.140275_pt1 | contig 28378 bp, 26 predicted proteins | sample MGYA00509941_ERZ791884 | MGnify/ENA primary metagenome ERZ791884 (study PRJEB30046, sample SAMN00792095) | human gut metagenome | study: EMG produced TPA metagenomics assembly of the A metagenome-wide association study of gut microbiota in type 2... | reverse complement strand
TTGTGCCGAAGCCTCCACCGGAGACCCGCACCCTTTACAAGGGAGGCAAAAGGTTAATTTAATTTCTTTAGACGAGGCGCGCTTTAGCAACTTTATCGACAGTCTAAAAGCGGCTAAATATACATAATTTGTATATTTAGCCGCTTTTTTAAATGTAATGGCAATAAACTTTACAAATACAAATTGTTAAAAACGCTGTGGAAAACGATGTTAAGAATGTGGAAAAGTCGAGCGTACAACAACAAAAAATGTTAAAAACATTGTGGAAAATGTTAAAAATGTAAAGCAATTTACTTGACAGGAAAAGTTTTCCACTTAATAAACACGAGTCGATTATAATATACATATTGTTAATATTATAACAAACAAAAAAGTGCGTCCTAAAAAGACGCACTTTTCATTTAAAGTTTATTACTTTTTAAAGAAGTTGACAATGTCGGTGAAAGCATCATCGTCATTATCATTAAATGTAGAAACAGGAGAAGTTGATGATGATGCTGCCGGAGCAGGAGCTGTAAATGCAGGAGCAACCGGCTGAGGAGGAGCTACTTCCTTATTAGCTGTTGTTGACTTAATCGGTGCGCCCGGGCCTTCATCGCCGAAGCGTGTAGCAATAACAGTAATAATCATTTCATCTTCAAGTTCTTCATCAAAATTAGCACCCCAAATGATTTCACAATCAGGATGAACAGCAGCACTTACGATTGATGATGCTGCATCAATTTCTTCAAGACCAATATCAGTTGAAGCAGTAATATTGATAAGGATACCGCGAGCGCCGTCAATCGAAGTGTTAAGAAGAGGAGAAGAAATAGCCTGCTGAGCTGCAAGTTCAGCCTTATCCTTACCTTTAGCACGACCGACACCCATATGTGCATAGCCGGAATCCTTCATAATTTCAGTTACATCGGCAAAGTCACAGTTTACAAGGCCTGTTGCGTTAACAAGGTCAGATACTGACTGAACACCCTGGCGAAGAACATCATTGGCAATTTCAAATGCGTTAAGAAGAGTAATTTTTTCTTCTGTTACATACTTTAAGTTTTCATTAGGAATTACCATAATTGAGTCTACATACTGTGCAAGTTCCTTGATACCTTCCTGTGCCTGCTTCATTCTTCTGTTACCTTCAAAAGCGAAAGGAGTTGTAACAACTGCAACAGTAAGAATACCGAGGTCTTTAGCAATTTTAGCTACAACAGGGGCTGCACCTGTACCTGTTCCGCCGCCCATACCGGCAGTGATGAATACCATTTCAGCACCTGTGAGAATATCTGTAAGAGCTTCCCTGCTCTCTTCAGCAGCGCGAGTACCAACTTCAGGTCTTGCACCTGCACCCATACCCTTTGTAGCCTTTTCACCAATAAGGATTTTATGTGTTGCTGTTGACTTTGCAAGTGCCGGCTTATCAGAGTTAACGGCTACAAATTCAACATCCTGAATATTACAGTGTACCATACGGTTAACAGCGTTTCCACCGCCGCCGCCGACACCTACTACTTTAATTTGTACTACTTTTGAGTCATCTGTATCAATTTCATAACGTCCCATTGCATGATTCTCCTTAATTTTATTTTTCAGTCTATATACCCCTATACAGGTTTTCGTTACATATGATATTGTAACAAGATTGTAACCAAATTGCAATACTTTTTTTGAATTATTCTCAAACTTTTTGACAATGTTTTGCAATCGAATTTTATTTTATTTGTCAGGTATGCACAAATTCCGACAATTGTCACATTTTCTGTAAAGTGATTTACTTCACAGCTATTCCTCTGTAAAGTAAATTGACTTGTCAGTTGAAACAGTCATCGTACCTGTTGCGTTAGGACTGGAACTGTTAAGCTTATCGCAAGCCGCCAAGCCTTTCATTATCTTTGTATCTAAATCTTTACTGTTACCGAGTTTAAAAGTAATTCTATTATCGTAAACAACATAATTATCGCTTATATTATTACTGTAAATTGATGTAATTTCAGTAAAATTGTTTTCTTTAATACAATTTGCCATTCGTTCAAGGCAAGTGCCTACATCGCTGTTTTTAAATTGAATTTTACGGCCGGGCTTCGCAGATTTTACATCTGTTTTATTGATAATAATTCCCGTTGCCATTTGTGCGCCTTTTTCTAGGACTTTAAAATTATTATCAAGAAGAATGTAAGTATTATCTTCACACAAAAGCGAATATGCTACCTTTGCGTCTGTCACTTTAATTTCAATAGTATCAGGAAGTTTGCGCTTAATTTCTGCTTTATAAACATAAGGCAAATTTTCTTCAATTCTCAAAGCGGCTTCATCCGTATTTACGGTAAAAAGGTTTTTACCCTTTTGAATAATACACTGTGATAATATTTTATCAGATGAATATATTTTGCTACCCGAAGCGGATATTGTATTTATTTGGAAAAATACCGTTAAGCATAAAACTGTGCCTATTGCAATAATTATAAGTACAGCACCTATCCAGCTCATCACTTTTCGTGCTTTGTTTTTCTTTTTTCGTTTATTGCTTTCTCTCTGCCTGCGTTCCAAGCGAGTCATTGAATATAAATCACTGCTTTGGCGTGATTTCTTTTCCTGCGCCTGCGTAATACGCTTTTGTGACTCACGATAAATTTTTGGTGGTTCAATACCAAGGTCTAAAAATTCGCTGTCTATTTTAGAATTCGGTTTGCTTCTTTTGGATGCTTTTCGTTTCGCCTGTTTCTTTTTCTGTTGTTCCTTCATTTTTACTCCTCTTAATATTCGCACCTATTGATGAAAGTGCTTTTTCAAGATTTTCATAACCTCTGTCAATATGTTCTATACAATATATATTACTTTCACCGTCTGCACAAAGTGCTGCTACCACAAGTGCCGCGCCGCCACGCAAATCTGTGGCGTGAACATTTGCAGGATGAAGTTTATCAACACCGTTAATAACAGCAATATTGTCTTTAATTTCAATATCTGTACCGAATCTGTTTAATTCGCTGACATATCTGAACCGATTTTCAAATATAGTTTCCTGCAATATAGATGTTCCCTTGGCAAGTGCAAGTGCTACTGCAATGGGAGATTGCGAATCAGTTGGAAATCCGGGATATGGCATTGTTTTAATACTTCTTACCCGTTTTAACCTTTTAGGTGCAGCAAGAGTAAGCGAATTATCGCTTAAATATAATTTACATCCCATTTCTGTAAAAACAGGAAAAATCGGAGATAAATGACTTTGTCTGATATTTTTAACAGTTAATTCATCCGAACATACCGCACCGAGTGACATATAAGTTGATGCAAGTATTCTATCTGGAATAATTGTATGTTCACAAGGATGAAGCTTACTTACACCGTCAATAACTATTGTTGATTCTCCTGCACCGTAAATTTTAGCACCGCAATGATTTAAAAAATCAGCAAGGTCGCTTATTTCAGGTTCTCTTGCAGGGTTGACTATCACCGTTTTACCTTTTGATATGGCTGATGCAATAATAATATTTTCTGTTGCACCAACACTTGGAAAAGGAAGTATAATTTTAGTACCGATTATAAAATCGGCACAAGCACTGATGGATGAACCGTTAACGCTGACATTCGCTCCTAAATCATTAAGTGCTTTTAAATGCAGGTCAATAGGTCTTGTTCCTATTTCGCAACCACCGGGATAATAAATCGAAGCGCATTTTTGCCTCGATAATAATGCACTCAAAAATATTATAGATGAACGCATTGTACGCATTGTATTTTCACTGATTTCGCTGCCTGTAACATTTGTTGCATCAATTATTACAGTATCATTTTCTTTATTAACTTTACAACCAATGGATGCAAGAATATCAAGTGTAACTTTTACATCGCTTAAATCGGGGCAATTATGTATAACACTCTCACCTTTAATTAGAAGTGTTGATGCAAGAATTGGTAAAGCAGAATTTTTAGCTCCGTGAACCGATATTTCTCCAAATAACTTTTTGCCGCCGTTAATTTTAAAATATTCCATTTAATCACCTCTGCACGCTATACTATGCAAAAGTGATTATTTTGTTATTTACCTATTTGGCAAGTGAAATAATAATATCTGCAATTCTTTCTCTTGCGTCGGTAATAGCCATATTTTTGGCATTTTCTTCAATTTGAATAAGCTTGGCAGGGTTTGAAAGCATTGAATCAATTGCTTCTTTAAGTGACTGCGAAGTTAAATCTTTTTCTTCAATAATCGAGCCGGCTCCTCTGTTAACAAGTGCCATAGCGTTATGAAATTGATGATTTTCTGCCACATACGGTGACGGAATTAGGATTGAAGCCTTACCCATAGCCTCGATTTCAGAAAGGCTTGATGCGCCTGCTCTGCCGATTACAAGGTCACAGGCAGACATACAGGTATCCATATCATCAATATACTGCCTAACTTCAACATTGCCTTTAATTAAACCTTTTTCGCCCTCGGTAAAACCCTGTTCTTTAAATTTATCAAGAAATTCACTGCCATTAGTACCGACTGAATGAATATGATAATAAGTATCATTTTCGGCACTTTCAAGAAGAATATCATACATGGCGTCATTAAGAGGCTTTGCGCCGAGTGAACCGCCGAATGAAAGAACAAGATATTTATTATTAGGAATACCGAGCTTTTTTCGTGATAAATCTTTTCGTGCATTAAGAAGTTCGCCACGAACAGGAAGACCTGTAACGATTACTTCGTTTTTTGCTTCAAGATGCTTTTTTGCATCTTCAACCGTAAGCATTACTTTATCAACCTCTTTGGCAAGAGTTTTATTTGTAATACCTGGATAAGCATTTTGCTCGTGAATACAAGTAGGAATGTGCATATCAACCGCTGTTTGAAGCACCGGTCCTGAAACATATCCGCCAAATCCTACAACGACATCAGGCTTAAACTGCTTGATAATTTTTTTGCTTTCGCCGTTTGATGTTATAAGCTGGCAAACAGTTTTAATATTATGCAAAATTGCCTTTGGTGCAAATGAACGGCGAAAACCTGAAATTTTAATAGTTTTAAAATCAAAACCTGCGTTTGGCACAAGGCGTGATTCCATATGGTCTGCCGTGCCGACAAACATAATTTCACTTTCAGGATATTTTTCTCTGATATATGAGGCAACAGCAAGTGCCGGATTGATATGGCCGGCTGTGCCGCCTGTTGCAAATAATATTTTCATTTGATTTACCTATACCTTTTGTTGATTTGTTTTTCGCGATACCGACAGCACAACTCCGATTTCAAGCAGCAGCATAAATATAGCTGTACCGCCGTATGAGAAAAACGGAAGTGCAATACCTGTGTTAGGAAGTGTGTCTGTAATTACAAGTATATTAAACACAACCTGCAAACCGATTTGTGCTACAACACCAATTACAAGAAGTGAGCCGAACTTATCCTTACACCTTGACGCGATTATCAAACCTCTGACTACGAGTGCCGCGAAAAGAAGTATTATTACAGCCGCACCGAAAAATCCGAGTTCTTCACACACAATTGAAAAAATGAAGTCATTTTGCGGTTCTGAAACATAAAGATATTTTTGCTTTGAATTGCCCAAGCCTGTTCCGAAAAATCCGCCTGAGCCGATTGCGTAAAGCGAATTATTTGTTTGCCACCTTGCACCCGTAGGATCAAAATCCTTATCAAGCCAAGCTTCAATACGCGCGCCTGCATAGTTTTCAATAAGATTAGGAAAGCTTACAACAAGAAAGCCGACAAGTGCGATTATTGCAAGTCCAAATGCAAATAATTTCCAATTTGTACCACCGGCAAACATTAAAGTAGCACCGATTAAAAACATAAGAATCGTACAAGACAAATGATGTTCAAGATAAATAAGGCCGCAGAAAATCAATATAATTCCAACCGGAATTGCAATACCGTATTTAAGCGAATTCATTTTTCTGTAATGGTCATTTATATAAACCGAAAGACTTAATATAATAGTAAATTTAGCAAGGTCAGACGGTTGAAAAGTAAACGGTCCGATTGGTATCCAGCGTTTAAAATCACCGAAATCAGTATGATAGAATAATACAACTACCAAAAGACCTATTGTTACAAAAAATATGACTTTATATAAAGCTTTCAGTACCTTATAGTTAAGTTTTGAAAAGAAAAACATTCCCACAAGGCCGCCAACTGCAAAAATAAGCTGGCGAATAAAATAGTAATATGAACTGTCCTTATAATAATACGCATACGGATATGACGCTGAAAAGAGCATTATTAAACCGATTGTTAAAAGTGCTATTGTTAACCCCAAAAACGGAATATCAATACTGCCGACAAGAAAATAGGTGTCTTTAAAATTTTTCCATTTGCTTGGCTTAACAACTAATTGCTCGTTATCATTTTTTGGCACAAGAACACTCCTTTCAATTAAAATTTAAAATAAAATCATTTTGCAAAATTGCCGAAGTAAAGAAGAAGCACGCCGATTGCACAGCCGATTGCATTTACTGTTGAGAATACAACGCAGATTTTCTTTTCTTTCCAGCCGCACATTTCAAAATGGTGATGAATAGGTGCCATTTTGAATATGCGCTTACCGTGTGTGATTTTAAAATATCCTATTTGGATAATATCACTCATAGTTTCACAAACATAAACAATACCGATTGGAAGAAGAATAATCGGGCATTTGCAAAGATAACCGAGAGCTACAACCATTCCGCCGAGGAACAGCGAACCTGTATCACCCATAAAGGTTTTAGCAGGATTCCAATTCCAGCAAAGGAAACCGAGAACTCCGCCTAAAAGTGCGCCTGCAAAAATATTAAGGCCTGCAAAACCTTGAATATAGCTTATAACAATAAACGCAATTGCAACGGTAGTTGTTACACTTGAGCAAAGTCCGTCAATACCGTCTGTAAGATTAACCGAATTGACACAGCCATATATAATAAACAGAGATAAAATCCAAAATACAATTGCCGTAAATATATTTTTTTCAAAATTTACTGTACCGATAAAAGGAATATACCAGCTTGTATTATGTGATACCCAAAGAGTAGTATATCCTAAAGTAACAATAAGTTGACCAAGTGTTTTTTGCTTTGGTGAAAGGCCCTCATTTCTTTTAAGCTTAATTTTAGTGAAATCATCAATAAAGCCTACAAGGCCGCAGCCGAGAGCTAAGACAAGCCCACCGAAAAGAAGAACCAATTCACGACCATTCATAATTGAAGAATAATCGCTTTCAAGTTCTCCGCCTGAAAGATAATAGATTAAAGCAGTAATTCCAAATGAAAGAACTATGCCGATAATAAACATAATTCCGCCCATATTAGGTGTACCCTGCTTTGATTTATGCCAGCTTGGGCCTATATCAAGAATTGTTTGCCCAAATTTTAATTTGCGAAGCCACGGAATTATTACAAATCCAAGGCCTGCGGTTACACCGAAAGCTATTATTACACTGATTATTAAAGCAATTGTACTGTTCATTTATTTTTCCCACCTGTTGTACACATTATTTATTACATCCTCAAGCTTCATACCTCTTGACGCTTTAAATATAACTGCGTCACCCTTGTGTGCAAGCTCAAAAAGTTTGTTTGAAAGTTCATCTTTATTATCAAAATAAAAGGCATTTTTCATACCGTTTTGCTTAGCACCGTCAACGATGTACTTTGCGTCATTACCGTAAGCCAAAAGGTAATCTATATTATTATCGGCAACCATTTTGCCGACATCTGAGTGTGCTTTTTTTGAAAAATCGCCGAGTTCAAGCATATCACCCAAAACAGCAATTCTTTTATTTGCATTTACATTAGCAAGTGTTTTAATTGCCGCGTTCATTGAATCGGGGCTTGCGTTATAGCAATCTTCAATAGAAATTATACCGCCGACATTTACGCTTTTCTGCCTCATTCCTGCAGGAACATAGTTTGCAAGAGCTCCGGCCGCCTTTTCGGAATCAATACCGAGAGTTATGCCGACTGTGAAAGCCGCAAGTGCATTATAAACATTATGAATACCTATTGTAGGAATTGATATATGCTGTGACCACAAAGAAAACTGAACTGTCGGCCCATCGGTTTCATCAATGATTTTCGAAGTTGAGTATTTAACATCAAAAGAAGTTGAACCGTTTTCTTCCTTAATATCAACCGCCTTAAATTGAGCGTCGCTTTCAATACCGAATGTGATTACATTATACTTTTGCATAATTTCATCATTATCAAGTATCGTTTTAAGCATATCGTTATCACAATTTATAATAAAAGGTGAACCTGCTTTAAGTCCGTCAAGAATTTCAAGCTTTGATTTGAGTATGCCCTGCCTTGAACCGAGATTTTCAATATGCGATACACCGATATTTGTTATCATCGCAATTGTTGGCTTTGTTGCTATAACAAGGCGATGAATTTCGCCAAAATGGTTCATACCCATTTCAATTACCGCCGCTTCGGTACTGCTGTCAATTTGAAACAGCATTTGCGGAAGTCCTATTTCATTATTCAAATTGCCCTGTGTTTTAATGGCATTAAACTGCGAATTAACTACAAGGTGAGTAAATTCCTTGGTAGTAGTTTTGCCTACCGAGCCGGTAAGTGCCACAACGGGAATATCAAATTTTGAACGATAATATCCAGAAAGTGACAGAAGTGCTTTTGCAGTATCATCAACCTTTACATAAGGCCCTGCCACTTCAATATCTTCACTAATCATAACAGCCGCCGCACCCAAATTTAAGGCTTCATTTGCAAATTGGTGGGCATCAAATCGTTCACCTTTAATGCAAATAAAAAGGCAACCTTTTGTAATTTTTCTTGTATCTATGCAAACAGCATTAACCTGCGTATCAAACTTTGTTTGAGTGCCGAGTGCATTAGCAATTTCTTTTAAAGTTAAAGTTTCCATAATTTAATTCATTTTACCGAGTACTTCGGCAATTACTTCTCTTTCATCAAAATGAATTGTTCCTGTTGGCAGGATTTGATAAGTTTCATGCCCCTTACCCGCAAGAAGAATAATATCATCTTTCTTTGCGTGAGTTATTGCATATTCAATAGCTTCGTGCCTATTTTCAATAACTTTATAAGGAGTTTTTATATTTTTCATACCGACAAGAATATCATCAATAATTGCGCTTGGATTTTCACTGCGAGGATTATCTGATGTTACAATGCAGTAATCAGAAAGTTCAGCGGCAATTTTGCCCATTTTAGGCCTTTTTGTTTTATCCCTGTCACCGCCGCAGCCGAAAAGTGTAACCACCCTGCCTTTTGCAATTTCTTTAAGGGAAGTAATAATATTTTCAAGTCCGTCAGGTGAATGGGCATAGTCAATAATGATTGTAAAATCCCTATTGCTTGGCACAACTTCAATTCTGCCCTTTACACCCTGCGATTTTGATACAGCTGAAAGCACATCATCAAAATCAATACCGAGAGCGAGTGCACAAGTTGTGGCACAAAGTGAATTATAAACCGAAAATCTACCAGGAATCGGACAAGTACATCTGCCGATAGAATCATTAGATACTATTTCGTATTCAACGCCGCTTGCTTTAAACTTGACATTTTTGGCGGTATATGTTGCATCATTTGTATCGACAGCATAAGTTACTACTTTATCAAATTCAAGCCCTTCAATTATTTTCAAGCCGTGTTCATCATCAGCATTGGTAACTGCAATATCGCAATTTTCAAAAAGTATTCTTTTTGAAGCAAAATAGTTTTCCCAAGTTTTATGATAATCAAGATGGTCTTGTGTAAGATTTGTAAAAGCACCGAGTGCAAAACGAAGTCCATTAACTCTGCCTTGAGCAAGAGCCTGCGACGAAACTTCCATAACACAATATTCACAGCCTGCTTTTACCATAAGTGAAAAAAGCTTTTGAAGTTCATATGGATCAGGAGTTGTATATTTTGCAGGATAAATTTCATCACCCACCATATTTTGAACCGTTCCTATAAGGCCAACTTTTTTGCCTACATTTTCAAGAATTTGCTTGATAAGAAAAGTTGTAGTTGTTTTACCGTTTGTACCGGTTAAACCTATAAGTTTTAATTTATCAGCCGGATTGCCGAAGAAATTTGCACATATCGGTGAATACACAGCCCTTGAATTTTCAACAATAATTTGCTTATCAATTCCGAGATCGTGTTCAACTACTACCGCAGCAGCACCTTTATCAAGCATTTCTTTTGCAACCGAATGGCCGTCAAATGCCGCACCTTTAATACATATAAACAGCGAGCCCTCTTTTACAAGACGCGAATCCTGTGTAACATCCAAAACTTCAACATCATCAAATTCATTTTGAACATTGATTCCCTTTAATAAATCTTTAAGCCTCATTTTAAAACCCCATATCTTTAATCAAAATTGATTTTAGTCTAAAACTGATTGTGTATTTTTGAAAGTCACTGTAACAACTGTGCCTTTTTCAACCTTTGCCTGCTTTTCTTCGCTCTGGCGGTAAGCAACTACCGTACCGCTCGACATACTGTTACCGGCAATTTGAATATTTAAAGAACTGCTTGAAGCAAGGTCTTTAGCTTCCGTAACCGTAAGACCTGTAAAATCAGGAACATTTACAGTTTCCTTTTCGCTTTCATCTGTATAAAGATAAACTGTACCGCCGTTAGGAATTGCATCTGCGCCTGACGGGCATTGCCTTGTTACAGTTGACTCATCACCTATTACAACATAGTTGAGGTTATTTTCCTTAAGAGCAGCTTTTGCATCGTCAAGGCTTTTTCCTACAACATTAGGTGTTTCTTTAGAAAGGTCTTTCATTTCTTTTTCATCATATTTCGGCTCGATACCGAGAACATTCATAGCTTCCTGTGTAACTTGAGCCGCAATCGGTGCGCAAAGAGCGCCGCCGCCTAAATCCTGATTAGGTTCATCAACAATAATAAGCATTGCAATTTCAGGATCATCACTCGGAGCAATAGCCGCGAATGAAACAATGTACTTATCACCCTCGCCCTCTTTTGATTCACCAAGCTTAGTGGATGTACCCGTTTTACCGCCGACACTGTAACCTGCCACATAACCGTTTTTACCTGTACCGTTATCTACAACAGATTTCATCATAGCACGCATTTTTTCGGATGTATCGGAACTGATTACCTGTCTAATCTTTTTAGTTTGAGTTTTTTTGACAGTTTTTCCGTTTGAATCAACAATACTTGAAACAAGGTAAGGCTGTAAAAGCTTACCGCCGTTAGCAATAGCGCAAAGGCCGGTGCATACCTGAATAGGAGTAAGAGAGTTTGTTTGACCAAATGATGCAGATGAAAGTTCAACTATACCGTATTGGTCTTCCTTGTAATACTGCGGTGAAGCTTCACCCGGAAGGTCTATATTTGTTTTCTGTGTGAATCCAAAAGCGTCAAAATACTTGAAGTAGTTATGAACACCTAATTTTTGACCTATTGTGATAAAAAACGGGTTACACGAATTTTCAAGTCCCTGTGTAAGCGTTTCTGTTCCGTGGCCGGGATGATAGTGGCATTTCATACGGTACTTATCAACTTGGATTGCACCTGTGCAAGTATATGTTGTGTTTAAATTTACAACATTTTCCTCCAAAGCGGCAGATGCGACAAAAGTTTTGAAAACAGAACCCGGAACATAGGTATCCGATACTGTAAAGTTTCTCCACTGATTTTGAACCGCAGCACTTTCAGCTTCCTGCTTAGCCGTTTTATCGGTAAGTTTTTTAATAGCTTTTTTATTTTTGCTGTATGTAAGCTTATAAGGGTTATTGCAATCATAATCAGGCATTGATGACATTGCAAGCACTGCACCTGTGTTACAGTTCATTACAACACCATAAGCACCCTTTGCCTGATATTCATTCATAGTTTCTTTCAAACCTTTTTCAAGGTAATACTGAATTGTTTGGTCAAGTGTAAGGACAACCGAATTACCGTCAGAAGCCGCAATACTTGTTTCATAATCGTTTGCAATGTTGTTTGAAACAGCGTCCTTTGCTGTAATGATTCTTCCGTTTGTTCCGGTTAAATCTTCATCATAGTAAGCTTCTATTCCGGAAAGCCCTTGGTCATCAGAACCGGTAAAACCGATAACACTTGAAGCAAGCGAACCGTAAGGGTAATATCTTTTGGTGGTTTGCTCCGTTCCTATGCAATCACCGAGTTTATTTTTCGACACGAATTTTGAAAGCTTCTCTTTTATGTTATTTTCGACTTTTTTTTCAACTAACTCATAATGATTTTGATGAGTTGTTTTTTCGTAAAAATCTTTTTTTGCTTCGTCGTCATATTTGAAAAGAGTGGCAAATTCATTTGTGATAAGTTGCCTTTCCTCATCGTCTTTAATATTCAGCGGGTCGATAAAAACATTCCATACCGAAGCCGACTGTGCAAGAACATTTCCGTTAGCGTCGTATATCGTTCCGCGCATTGCGGAAATCTCTGCATCCTTAAGCTGCTGTGATTCAGCTTTTTGTGCAAGTTCTTCGCCCCTGACGATTGTTAAATAAAAAACTCGCACCGCTGTTGTTGTCATAAGAAAGATGATTACCAACGACATTATCAAAATTCTTTTCAGCATTCTCTTTGATGTATTCACTTTTAATCATCTCCCTCGCAATTGTTATCTTATTTAATAATAACATATGAGAGTTAAGTAAATATTCTTAACTCTCATAATAGATTTACGCTGTAATAATATATATTATTACTTGGCGACAGTCTTTTTTTCAGCCTTGGATTGCGCCTGCTTTTGATTCAAAATCGCCTGTGCCGCAGCCATACGCTTTTGCTTATATTGTGAAACATCAATATACTTAATTTGATTGGATTTCATTTTAGTCATACCAAGTTTCTCGACAGCATATTGGTCAATCATATTCATTGACACAAGGCTGTCAAGCTCACTGTTAAGGCGTGTATTTTCACTTTGTGAAACAGAAAGATTTTTTTGCAAATCTGAAATTTCGTGTGTTAATTCGTTAGTTTTGGCATTAGTATAAAGCACTGCAAAAAGCATAGTAAGGCACAAAGCCGCCACCACTGAAATTTGCAAAGCTTTTTTTAAGCCCAATTTCTGCTCGTGAAGAAGTTGGGCTTTGCTTTTTCTTTGGCTTCTTTCTCTAACCTTAAAATCCTTTTTTGGCGTAGGAACATAAGACGGAGCTGCCGAAGTGCGCTGATAGTTAAACGCCTGCACGGCATATGCGGCGTCCGTGCTGTATGAATAGCGCCTGAAATCGCCTGTATTAGTCATTTTTTACTCCTCCTCGTTTTTTATAGTCCTATATATTCAAATTAAAATTTCTCAAAAATTCTAAGTCGTGATGACCTTGCTCTCGGGTTTTCATCAAGTTCTTCTTTAGACGGAGAAATTGATTTAAAACTTTTGCCTTTCGGCTTATTTCCGCATACACAAACCGGGAATTCCTTTGGACAGGTGCAACCCTGACACCATTTTGAAAACTGCTCTTTTACAATTCTATCTTCTAATGAATGGAAAGTAATTACAGCAATTCTGCCACCCGGTGCAAGAATTTCAAATGCGTCTTCAAGTGTTGATTTAAGCACATCAAGTTCCGCATTAACTTCGATTCTTATAGCCTGAAATGTTTTTCTTGCAGGGTGCGAATCCCTCATCGCCCTTTGCGGCATTGAGGCCTTAATTATATCTACAAGCTCAAAAGTTGTTTCAATAGGCTTTTCCTCTCTTGATTTAACTATATTTGCCGCGATTCTTCGTGAAAATTTTTCTTCTCCGTATCTGTAAATAATATCCGCAAGTTCTTTTTCATCGTAATTATTTACAACATCATAGGCACTGAGTCCGCTTTTACTCATTCTCATATCAAGCGGGGCATCTTTATGAAAAGAAAATCCCCTCTCGGCAGTATCGAGCTGAAACGAACTTACTCCTAAATCAAGAAGCAGGCCGTCAATTTTATCAATATTAAGATTTGAAACAATGTTTTTTATATTTGAATAATTATCGTGAACGATAGTTACATTTTCTTTATTTCCGAGTCTTTCGTTAAGAACTTCTATTGCATCGGGGTCTTGGTCTATTGAAATAACTCTTTTAGCGTTTTTTGCAATTTCACCGCTGTGGCCTCCGCCGCCTGCCGTGCCATCAACTATAATTTTATTTTTGTTTAAATCAAGTGCCTTTATTGCTTCATCAAAAAGCACACTTTTGTGAACAAATTCCATTACTGCTCATTCCCCTTGACTTTATCCATCAAGTCATAAATACCTTGTGTATGGTCATAAGTGTTATAAATTTTTTCATACTCGTCGGTATTCCAAATTTCAATTACAGCACCTTTACCTTTAAATACAACTGTTGACTCATTTGTAAGAGCAGAAGCTTCCTTAAGCCTTTGGTTGACGGTAAATCTGCCTTGGGCATCAAGTACGCCCTCTTCTGCATTATCAAGAAAGCTTGTAGTGGCATCATATTTCTGATTTTCAGTACCCTGCTGCATTGCATCATATGTTGATTCAAAATGCTCAACAGGATAAAGAGTAAGGCATTTACAACCCCTTACGGTAACAGCTACCATATAGAACTCTTTTCCAAGGCGTTCTCTCCACTTAGTCGGAACAGAAAGTCTGCCTTTAGAATCAAGTTTATAACCGTCTAAAGTACCTACAAACAAACGCATAACTTCTGCTCCTTTCGTGAATTTTGATGTAATCTTAATGGGATTTACTTGAAATCTATGGGATTTAAGTGGAATTATCACCATTGATTACATTATATAAGGGTACAGTGGTATTGTCAAGTGCAAATTAACGCGATACCGAATTTTAATATTTGTAACACTTTTGTAACTTTTTAATCATAAAAAAGAGGCGAACAATGTTCGCCCAAAGTAGTCTTATTCATTTTTACTATCTAAAATTTAACAACGCAGGGACGATTATCAATCGCCCCTGCGTGATTTTATTTCGTCTTAACGCTCTTAACCTTTGACCAAGAAGAATAAACTTTTTTACCGTTTACCATTTTATATGTACGAATACGAACATAATATTTTTTCTTTGCCTTAAGCTTTTAACCTTATTCTTAGTTGTTTTTTTGCTTCTTTCTTACACACAAAAAAAGAAGCCAAGTTTCCTTAACTTCTTTTCACTTTTGTTCAAATACTATATTAACTACTTTAAGCAATTATGTCAAGTGTTTTTTATCTATACTTAAGGTTTCCTGTCCATTTGCCACAATATCCACAAGACCAACACTCGTATCCATATGGAGATTTTTTCATATATTCTTCCCAAGTTATTTCTCCGTTTTCATATTGTTGACAATACTTGTTCGATATATTATTTCTATATTCTCCAATTTCTTCTTTAGTATTAAACCATTTTCCTATGTTCCCACAACTCATACTATGATTGTTATTATTTGTACAATGCTCACAATTCTTGGTAGTTACATTTTTCTTTTTAGACCAACTTGAATAAGATTTCTTTTTCTTAACTATTTTGTATGTTCTTATCCGTACATAATATTTTTTTGATGATTTTAAATCGGTTATTTTCTTAGAGGCTGTTTTCGCTTTTTTGATTTTAACTATTTTAGTGTTTTTCATGCTAAATTTACTGCTTGTTGAATACTGAATTTGATAACCCGTGATTTTTGTCTTTTTCTTCCACTTAACTGTAAATCCGTTATCTTTTGCACTCAAAGAAGTTATTGACGTAGCCGGAAGCTTACTTGCGGCAAAAGCAGAAAAATCAACAAGTGAAACAATACTTATAAGCATTATAAATGACAAAAGCAAACTAAAAATCTTTTTCATACAAAACCTCCGAATAAGACTAAATATTACATTTTATATAATATCATCGGCAAAATAAATTTGCAACAAAATAAAAAGAAATGTTGTTGTACAAATATATAATTATATGATATAATACCTTTATATTGAATATCGGAGGACAGAATATGCAGGAATACAAAACCTCGTGGAGAGAAAAAATCTGCTTTGGTGTAGGTGCGGTAGGACTTGATTTAAGCTACGGAATGTTTTATTCATTTTTAAGCTATTATTTATCAAGCGTGCTTGGGCTTAAAGAAGCGTTTTTGCTTCTTCTCACTCCTATTGCAAGAATATGGGACGGAATTAACGACCCTATGATGGGTACAATAGTTGACAACACAAGAACAAAACACGGTAAATACAGACCTTGGATACTTATCGGTGCTATATGCAACGCAGTTGTACTCTTTTTACTTTTCACAAACTTTGGAATGAGCGGAACGAAGCTATATATTTACATAGGCGTTATGTACATACTTTGGGGTATGACGAATACAATGGCTGATATTCCGTATTGGAGTATGGTACCTTCTTTCACATCAGACCCTAAAGACAGAAACCTTGTTTCAACCGTTGCAAGAACTTTTAGCGGTTTGGGCCAAGGCATAATTACGGTGGCAACACCTATTATTTTGCCTATGCTTTCAACCGGAATGACAACGGATAAAGGTTACAGTGCAACAGGCTTTTCACGCTGGGCAGGAATATGCGGAATAATGCTTGTACTTTTTTCAACCATATGCGTACTTTCAACCAAGGAAAAAAATGTAGTATACGGTGAAAAAGCCAAGTTTTCATTTAAAAAAATTTTTTCCGTTATTGCACACAATGACCAACTTGTTGTATTTATGATAGTTGCAATGCTTTCAAATGCCGGTTGGTACTTAACATCAGGCACAGCGGTGTACTATTTTTCAGATGTACTTGGCGAGCCAAAAGCACAGAGCCTTTTTCAAACTATCGGTGCTGTCGGCTCAGTTTTAGGTCTTGCTGTAATTCCTATACTTTCAAAATGGATGAATAAAAAGAAAATTTATCAAATTTCACTTATCGCCACTATAATAGGATACATTATGATGTATGTTTTCGGGCCTATTCTTAAAATAACCATAGCACTTGATATTGCATATATCGTTTCGTCAACGGGTATAGCGGCAATGTTTGTAGGTCAAACAATTTTTCTTGCAGATATTGTTGACTACGGCGAATATAAAAACGGAGAAAGAAACGAATCAATCACCTTTTCTATGAAAGGATTTTTGCAGAAAATGGCTTACACCATTCAAACAATAGTTCTTTTCGGCGGATTGGCACTAATGGGATATAACAAGCAAATTACAAGTGCCACAAAAGCTATTAACGAAAGCACAAAAGCCGGAATAGGAATTATTTGCTTTGCAATTCCTCCGATTTTGATTTTTATTTCACTTATTGTTTTCACCAAAAAATTCAATCTTCACGGTGAACTTGCAGATAAAGTACACGAACATATTGTTGAAAAGAGAAATAACGAAAAAGCGTAATAATAGCTACCGGCTAAGCCGGTGGTTTAGAATGTAAAAAAACCTGCTTCGGCTTTCGCTGAAGCAGGTTTTTTCTTACAGTTTAAGGCGGCCGTAGGCCGCCCAATATGATTTAAAATTACTTATTTTTGTTTTGTGTATTCTCAATACCTTGGCGAATTCTGCGAACATCACTGAGTGCCTTATAAAGTGAATCATCAATAGCAAGAAGTGTATCATCAGCATAATTATTAACTGCTGTAAGCATTTCTCTTGATTTATTCTGTGCTGTTGTAACCATTTCGTTTGCCTGGTTTGTAGCGTTACCGAGAATATCTGAAGCCTGGTTTTGAGCGTCTGCAATATAAGCATCGCCCTGTTCTTTAGCCTTGGCAATAATATCGGCAGCTTCTGCTTGAGCAGTTTGAGTGATTTGGTCACGGGCAACAAGTTCCCTTGCTTCCTCCTGTGCCTTAGCAATAATATCGGCAGCTTCTTTCTTTGCTTCTTCAAGAATATTGTTTCTTGAATCAACAATAGCTTTAGCCTGCTTTGTTTCCTGCGGAGTGTTAAGACGAATATCTTCAATAATAGTCTTAATTTTGTCTACATCAACTGCATACTTTTTGCTCAATGGAATTGATGTTGCGTCATCGAGTACATCTTCCAAATCTTCAAGTAAAATATCTGTATTAGTCATTTTTAATGTCTCCTTTACATCTTTCGTAAATATCTTTTAATATTTCTTGCGGCACAAACGATGATATATCACCACCGAGTGAGCATACCTCTTTAACCATACTTGAGGACAAAAACATATTTTCGCCCTTTGCAGGAATAAACAGTGTTTCAATTTTAGGATAAAGGCTTTTATTGATAAGTGCAAGCTGAAATTCATAATCAAAATCAGACACAGCACGAAGCCCTTTAATTATGGCATTAACATTATGTTGCCTTGCATAATCAACCAAAAGGCCGGAGTATGTATCAATTTCAACATTTTCCTTATCAACACATCGTTTTATAAATTCCATACGCTCATCAAGTGTGAACATAGGCTTTTTAGAACTGTTATTAAGTACCAAAACGATAACTTTATCAAAAAGTTGCGAAGCCCGCTCAATAACATCTTTATGGCCCAAAGTTACCGGGTCAAAACTGCCGGGGCAAATAGCAATTTTCATCTTATTTTAATTCCCCCTTCTATAAAGGGTAATTTTAGTTTTACCATAAGTTCTGACTCTATCAGCATAAAATCCTTCAAGTTCATCAGGTAAGTCTTCATCACGCGAAGTTTCGCATATTACTATACCGTCATCACTCATCATAGGAAAAAGAAGAGGCAAGCACTTTTCAATGATTCCCTGCTTATACGGCGGATCAAGAAACGCTATATCAAAACTATCCCTTCTTGAAAGAAATGCACAAGCGTCACTCATAACTATTCTCGCGTTCTGCTCAAGCTTACAGTGCTTAATATTATTTTCAATAACATTATAAGCCTGCTTGTTATTTTCAACAAAGGTGCATTTTTTAGCTCCCCTTGAAAGTGCTTCGATACCGAGCTGGCCCGAACCTGCAAACAAATCAAGAACATTTTTATCTTCAATTTCAAACTGAATCATAGAAAAAACAGCTTCTTTGACCGATTCTGTTGTAGGCCTTGTGACATCTTCGCCCGGCAAAGTTTCAAGCTTTCTGCCGCGCGCAATGCCCGTAATCACTCGCATCATAAATCAGATTCCTCTTAATTTCAAATAAAAAAGTTACAATCTTTTTGATAAATCACTTATCATTATACAAATTACAAAAATAATAGTCAAGTCAATTAAAATTATTTTTACAATTTATGATAAAAATTGTGAATTTCTTGAGCGTTTTTTTCAGAAATACCGTCAACATGCCTAAGCTGTTCAACCCCTGCTTCTTTAATTGCAGAAATTGTTTTAAAATATTTCATCAAAGCTTTTGCTTTTGCATCGCCTATACCGTTAATTTTTGTAAGAGAGGTTGAAAGCGTGCTTTTTTTATGTTTATTATGATGATAAGAAATAGCGAAACGGTGTACTTCCTCCTGAATATTAGATACAAGGGTAAATACCCGGCGGTGGGAATTTATTTCTATCTCGCCATTACCCACTTCAATAGCGCGCGTTCTATGCTTGCTGTCCTTAACCATACCGAAAACCGGTACATTAAGTCCCATTGATGCAACAACAGGCAATACAGCCCTAACCTGCGGTTCACCGCCGTCAAGCAAAATCAAATCAGGCAAAATTTTAAATGTACTTCCATCTTCATCATTATAATAATGATTAAACCTGCGCGTTAAAACTTCCTGCATTGAGCCGACATCATTCTGCCCGTCAAAACCTTTAATAGCAAACCTTTTATAAGCACTTTTCATCGGCCTGCCGTTATGAAAAACAATCATACCTGCCACATTGTCCGCACCAAAAGTATGCGAAATATCATAAGATTCAATATATTCAGGCATTTTATCAAGTCCGAGAAGATTTTTAAGTTCTTCAAGAGTTGCAATTTCCCTGCCGAGTCTGCCCTGCTGCTGTGCCAAATGCTCATTTGCATTTGATATACACATATTCACAATTGACAAATGCTCGCCCTTTTGCGGATGAATGAATTCAACTTTTTTCTGCTTTTTGTCTTCAAGAAATTCTTTTAAAAGTTCTTCATCTTCAACTTCACCGTCAATCGCAATGCGAGATGCAACCCTGTCACGCATTGAATAATATCGTTCGATAAGTTCAAATCTTGCCTGCGGCAAATCATCAACAGAATCAATAAGCCAAAATTCCGTATCCGTAAGTTTTCCGTGTTCAAATCTTATAACTTCAAAGCAAGCTTTTTTCTTACCGTTTACAAGTGCAAAAACATCCTCTTCAGGTACATTGATTGAAACCACTTTTTGCTTTTCTTCAAGATTTTTAATAGCTTTTATTCTGTCCCTAAGCTTTGCGGCTTCTTCAAATTGAAGATTTTCGGAACATTCAAGCATTTTTGCTTCCATTTCTTTCACGGCTTTTACACTTCCGCCTTTAAGAAATGCGATTGCTTCGTCAATATTTTTTCTGTATTCTTCAAGCGATATTTTGCCTGCACAAGGCGCACTGCAAATCCCCATAAACCCATTTAAACACGGGCGGCTTTTTTTATAATCTTTCGGAAATTTTTTATTACAGCGCGGAAGTTTAAAAATACGCAAAGTTTCATCAACCGCCTGCTTAACAGAAAAATTAGAAGTATATGGGCCGATATACTGCGAGTTGTCATCTGCCATTTGCTTACATTCCCTGATTTTAGGATATTGTTCTTTAGTAATTTTGATATAATTATAGCCCTTATCATCTTTAAGCAAAATATTATATTTAGGCTGGTGCTGTTTAATAAGAGAACATTCAAGTACAAGCGCTTCAAACTCACTGTCACAAAGAATATAATCAAAATCGTCAACATTTTCAACCATTCTGATGACTTTAAGCGAATGATTGGAATGACTGCCAAAGTATTGAGAAACGCGGTTTTTAAGTTTTTTTGCCTTGCCGATATATATGATTTTTTTATCTTTATTTTTCATTATATACACACCGGGATGAAGCGGCAATGCCATAGCTTTTTTGCGCAATTGCTTTTCAGTCATTAAATCACCTGCCTAATAAGTTTTCATAAGTATAACATATTTATACTAAAAAATAAAGGCATTGCCGAAGCAATGCCTTTTTCTTTGATTTTTAAAACAATAATTATTCTGTAAAACCTGACTTTACGAGAGATACAAGACCTTCAACAGCAGCTTCTTCATCTGAACCGTCGGCAATGATACGAATATCAGTTCCGCCCATAATACCAAGTGAAAGAACGCCTAAAAGGCTCTTTGCATTAACTCTTCTTTCTTCCTTTTCTACCCAAATTGATGATTTGAACTCGTTTGCCTTTTGAATAAAGAAAGTTGCCGGACGAGCATGAAGACCAACCTGGTTTTCTACCTTAACATCTTTAACGAACATAATTAAAACCTCTCATTAAATGTACAATATATTGTGGTTAATATAAGTGTTTTTGTTTTCTTATTACTATTATACCACCAAATTAAATTCGGTCAACAATAATACCGTAACTTCGTTTGACTTGTTAATTTCAAATAAAAATTTTCAGTGGTATTTGTGCATATTTCACATATTTTTTTATTCTTTTTCAAGTTTCGACAAAAATTTTCTGTCTTTTTTATCAAGTTCGGCATTTTCAAGCATATCGGGCCTGCGCCTATATGTACGCTCAAGTGATTTATGCCTGCGCCATTCATCCACCTTTGCATGATGACCTGATAGAAGCACATCCGGCACTTCTCTGCCGTTCCAGCTTGACGGATGTGTATACTGCGGATATTCAAGAAGTGAATTAAAATGACTTTCTTCTTCAAAACATTCATCATCACTTAAAACACCCGGCAACATTCTTGCTACCGAATCAGCCACAATCAAAGCAGGAAGTTCACCGCCGGTTAACACATAATCTCCGACTGAAATTTCTTCAGGTTCAAGTTCTTCAATAACTCTTTCATCAATACCCTCATAATGCCCGCACAAAAGCACAAGATTATCAAGCTTTGAAAGTTCCTTTACTCTTTGTTGTGTAAGTGTTTTGCCCTGTGGCGTAAGATATATCAAATGCGGCTTTTCGCCTATATTTTCACTTATTGCTTTATAGCAATCAAAAATAGGCTGCGGTGCCATTATCATTCCCATTCCGCCGCCATACGGTTTATCGTCAACACGCCTGTGCTTATCAAGCGTATAGTTCCTAATATCAACACAATTTATTTCAACTTTTCCGGCTTGACGCGCTCTGCCTATTATTGATTCGCTCAAAACAGCATTGCACATATCGGGAAAAAGTGTCATTATATCAATTCTCATCAAAAAGCCCTTTCATTGCCTTAATCTTAATAACCTGATATTCCGTATTTATTTCCTTAACTATATCGGGTGTTGCAGGGATAAGAGTATGCTTTCCCCAAGATTCTGTATCATAAATATCACACGAACCGTAGTTAAGCACATCAACAACCTTTCCGTACTCTTCTTCGGTATCTATATCCACCACATAACAGCCGATAAGGTCTGCAATATAATTAGCATCTTCATCAATAGAAGCATCGTCACGGTTACAATAAAGAATTTTACCTTTTACGGTTTCCGCCTGCTCGATTGAATCAATACCTTTAAGCTTTATTATTGCAAGATTTTTTTGAGATCTTACAGATGTAATTTCAACACTGTTTTGCCCCTTATCATCAAAATACAAAGTTTTAAACTGTTTCAAAAATTCAATATCATCACACCAAAGTTGCATTTTCAACTCACCTTTGATACCGTGTGTATTATTTAATTTTCCTACTTCTAAAAACTGTTTCATAAAACATCACCGTTTTTTATTATACTATATAATATATAGTCATTTCAAGCGAAATATTTAAGCAAAACAAAAGACAGATTGAAAAATCAATCTGTCTTTTATTCGGGATTTCCCTACCTAAAATACTCTTTTATTTCTCATAGTGTGCAATACTATTTTACATTATGTTTTTTCAACTTTCAAGATGTTACCGAGTTGTAGAGCGTTTTATCATCAGTTCCGTTCACACTATGGTGCAAAATCAAAAAAAGAGGTATCGAAAACGATACCTCTTTTTTGGCGCAGAAGGAGAGACTCGCCCATTGAAAGCTAAAGCTTTCTTCGGCACGCACGCAGGCACCGTAACAGTCCACAGGACTGTTACTATTCTCCGAATTGCCTTGTTCGACTCTCTGTTCTTTACATCAAAAAAGGAAGTATCGAAAATGATACTTCCTTTTTTGGCGCAGAAGGAGAGACTCGAACTCTCGCGCCGGTTACCCGACCTACGCCCTTAGCAGGGGCGCCTCGTCACCAACTTGAGTACTTCTGCAAGTTGACGGGTTGAACCTGTCAAGTTTTATGCACATCTCGTGCGTGTTATACTTTATCATAAGTTAAACAAAATGTCAAGCAAATATTTCAATTTATAATAGAGCAATTTACCACATACAATATTATAGGTGATAAAATGAGTAAAACATTATTAAAGCTTGACATTATTGGTTTTGTGTTTGTAAGCGTTATAGGTACGCTTGCACATTTCGTTTTTGAATGGAGCGGTAACAATACTGTTGTTGGCTTATTTTGCCCCATTAACGAAAGTCCGTGGGAACATTTAAAATTGATTTTCTTTCCTTATTTAATATGGACGGTCACTCAATATTTTATAATGCATAAATCAAAAAATATTTTCCCGGCAAAATTTATCGGCGTGTTTGTAGGAATGGGAATAACACTTTCATTTTTCTATACTTACACAGGGATAATCGGAAAAAATATTGATTTATTAAACATTGCATCATTTTTTATCGGCGTATTTTGCGCATTTGCAGTAGATTATACCGTTATTAAAAGCGATAAATTGCAAAGCGCAAGCGCAAATATCATTTCAATTATATTGTTTGCTGTTTGCGGTACAATATTTATTTTGTTCACCTTTGCGCCGCCGATTATTCCGCTTTTTAAAGACCCCATTACTTCAAGCTACGGGATATAAGCATATCTGCTTCCTTTATTTTTCTGCCGACATCTTCAACCCTGTGTGCATCAGAACCGGTTGAAAATTTAACGCTGTTTTTAACCGCAAAGTCAAGAAAATCTTTAAATCTAATTGAATGTTCAAGCAGACAAATTTCATCAAGTTCCATTTGCTGTGCTTTTGAAATGAATTTTTCATTCCATTCTAAAGTATAAGGTCCTCTTTCAATATGAATATGTAAATCTTTTAACATAACAACACCACAAATTAAAATAAAAAAGAGACTCGGCGAGTCTCAAGATTTTGATATAAAAAAGACAGAGGTGGTAAGCATCTCTCTTCGGGGCCCCCGAAAAGCGTAGCTTTTTGGGGAAAGGAGAAAGGAACGCAGTGTTTTTTATGAATTTTGCAAAAAATTCATTCAAACACGAAGTTTCTTTCGACGCAGCTGATAACCGGACTTGAAAAGAACCCACTCGCTGCAAAACAGTCCCCCGGACTGTTTTTTCCAAATTCTTTGCTCTCTTTGTTCGCAGAATTTGGAGCCTCGTGTCACCGGTTCAAGTTTTACGCTTACCTATAAATAAAAAAAGACAGAGGTGGTAAGCATCTCTGTCCTTGGAGCTGATAACCGGACTTGAACCGGTGACCTCATCCTTACCAAGGATGTGCTCTACCACCTGAGCCATATCAGCAAAAATGGCGACCCGGAACGGGCTCGAACCGTCGACCTCTAGCGTGACAGGCTAGCGTTCTAACCAACTGAACTACCGGGCCATTGCGAAATGTATTATATAGTATGTTTGTCACAATGTCAAGACTTATTTAATATTTTCCTAAAAAAATCAGAGTGCAATTTAAGTCGCACTCTGATTTTTAGTATCATCACTTAATAAAAAGCTTATCTTTATCGTGTTCCCAAATACATATCCATCCGCTTGGGATACGCGCCCACAAATTACCTGTTGAAATCAACTTGGTTTCAAGCACGGAAACAGCAGTACCCGCCTTTAAATAAGCATTATCATCCGCCTTTTGTGAGGTTGCGGATTTTTTTGCGTTTCTTGTTATTTCCTTAACCTTTTTTCTTCCTGATTTTGCCCCGGCAAAATTATAAATACCGCGCACATTGGTTAAAGAATAATCACCGAGTGAAACATCAGGTGCGGCAAAAAGCGCCTTTATATTTTTAGGACGCAACACCCCATAAAGTGCAAAATAAGTATGTTTCACCTTTTGCATTTCTTTTTTATTCCAATTGCTGTCATAAGAATAAAAAGTATTTGTATTGCCCTCACCTGTGGCAATGGCAATATGGCCGTAATTATTTTTAATTGAAATATCACCGCTCCAAACCAAAATATCACCCTTTTGAGGTACAAATTCAGGTGTATTTTTAATTTTAGTGAAATTTTCTTTCATAATTTTATGTGAGTTAAAATCAAGCCAGTAATCCCTTGCATTTCCCCACGCACCTGCGCGAATACCGAATACATTATATAAATACAGCTTCACAAGGTCTACACATTGAACGCCGCTTACTCCGTCATAATCAACAGCTTTGCCGATAAATCTTTTTACAAACGAATCAAATGTCATTATTTTTTTCCTCCAAATTCATTACTGCCGCTATTCCTGCCGATACAGCTGAAACTCCAAGGCCGACAAGTGCGGTTTTAAGCACTTGCTTTGACGCTGAAAAATCAATTGCAACAATATTAACGGCGGCGTAACCGATTGCTGTTTGAATAAAAGTTCTGATCGCTTTGTTTATAGTTTGCTGTGTACATTTCATATGTTTTTGCCTCCCTTTTCCAAGTCATCTATTCTATGATTTATAACCTTGATTTGTTCCTCGACAACGGGTATACGACTTGCAAAATTATTATGCTTATCAACCTTTCGCTCAAGCTGTTCAAGGCGAAATGATGTAAGCTTTGATGAGGTTAAAATACCGCCGAATGTACCAATAACCGTACCGAGCATCGAAACCAAAGATATTAAAACGTCTTTACTGATAAAAATTTTCCTTTCTGAATATTTTTCGGGTGGCTTTGGGTGGCGCAGGAGTGACCTGCTAATTTGTCAATATTATACGAAATGCAGATTTTTGCAAGTATAAGTACAATAATTGTCACCACATAAAATTTTTTTCAAAATATGCGTTTTATGCGTATATTTATTCATTTTAATGTATATTTATAACAAAGTATTGACATTACAAAATCACTGTGTATAATAAATTACAATAGAAAATAATTAACGGAGACAATGTATAAAAATGAAAAGAATATTCATTGACGGAAAAGACGGAACTACCGGACTTAAAATTTATCAACGATTTGAAAACAGAGATGATATTGAGCTTTTGCTTATCGACCCTGAAAAAAGGAAAGATACAAAAGAGCGAGCAAAAATGATAAATGAAAGTGATATTACTTTCCTCTGTCTTCCCGATGCGGCATCAATAGAAGCGGTTTCGCTTGTAGAAAATGACAAAGTAAAAATAATCGACACATCAACAGCGCACAGAACCTTGCCTGAATGGGCTTACGGTTTTGCCGAGCTTTCAAATGAATTCAGGCATAAAATTGAAACAAGCAACAGAATTGCAGTTCCGGGTTGCTATGCAAGCGGATTCAATTCGATTGTGTACCCTCTTGTTCACAATAATTTCATTTCAAATGATTATGACATTGTTTGCTTTGCTATGAGCGGATATACCGGTGCAGGCAAAAAAGGTATTGCACAATATGAAGATGCAAACAGAGATAAGGAGTTTGACTCACCGCGAGTTTATGCATTAAGCCAGCAGCACAAGCACCTTAAAGAAATGAAAGCAATATCAAACCTTGCAAAAGAGCCGATATTTACACCTATCATATGTGATTACCCACAGGGTATGCTTGTTAATATACCGCTTTACACAAGCAAAATGAATAAGAAATATACAAAAGAAGATATATATGAGATGTTTAAAGAACATTATGACGGAAGCGATATTGTTAAAGTAAGGCCACTTGGTTATAGTGAGGCTATGATTGGCTCTAACAACTTTGCAAACCGTGATGATATGGAAATTGAGATTAACGGTAATGATGAAAGAATTATTATCACATCCCGATTTGATAATTTAGGCAAGGGTGCATCCGGTGCGGCAATCCAGTGCCTTAATATCGCAATGGGAAGTAACGAAAAAACAGGTCTTAATATAGGAGAATAGCAAAATATGAAATATGTTGACGGCGGAATATGTGCAGCAAAAGGGTATAAAGCAAGCGGCACATACTGCGGAATAAAAAAACCAAATGTAGAAAACTTTGACCCAAATGTAAAACACAAAAATGATATATGCCTTTTTACGAGCGATGTAATATGCAATGCGGCGGCAGTTTACACCCAAAACAAAGTAAAGGGTGCGCCTATTCTTGTAACAAAAGCAAATTTGGAAAAAAGCGGAAATAAAGCAATTGCAGTAATTGCAAATTCCAAAAATGCAAACACATGCAACGCAGACGGAGTAGAAAAGGCTGATAAAATGTGTGAGCTTGTTGCAAGTGAGCTTAAAATACCTAAAGAACAGGTTATCGTAGCTTCAACAGGTGTTATAGGCCAAGTATTACCTATTGAGCCTATAATTAAAGCTGTTCCTATTCTTGCAAAGGAGCTTGATTACGGTAAAAACGAAGAAGCTTCAACCGCAATTATGACAACAGACACAATAAAAAAAGAATATGCGGTTGAATTTGAAATCGGCGGTGTTAAATGCACGCTCGGCGGTATGGCTAAAGGTTCGGGTATGATTCATCCGAATATGGCAACAACACTTAATTTCATTACAAGCGACTGTGCCATTTCAGCAAAAATGCTGCAAAAAGCATTGAGCGAAATAGTTAAAGTTACATATAACTGCCTTTCGGTTGACGGTGACACATCTACAAACGATATGGTCAGCCTTATGGCAAACGGACTTGCAGGCAATAACGAAATAACCGAAGAAGGAGCAGCATTTGATACCTTTAAGCAGGCACTTTATGAAGTAATGGCAAATCTTACAAGAATGCTTGCAAAAGACGGCGAAGGTGCAAGCAAATTGCTTGAATGTATTTGCACCGGCGCACCGGATAAAGATACTGCAATAACAGTAGCAAAAAGTGTTGTATGCTCTTCCCTTTTCAAAGCTGCAATGTTTGGTGAAGATGCAAACTGGGGCCGAGTTCTTTGTGCAATAGGTTATGCCGACGCCGATTTTGATATTAACAAAGTTGATGTTGATTTAAGAAGTGAATACGGAACAGTCGAAGTATGCAAAAACGGTTCCGGCATTGAATTCAGCGAAGAAAAGGCTTCAAAGGTACTTGCAAGTGACGAAATATATATTGATATAAATCTCAACCAAGGAAGCGAAAATGCAACCGCGTGGGGTTGTGATTTGACTTATGACTATGTTAAGATTAACGGTGACTACCGTACCTGATAAATGTAGT